>Ga0157371_10000026_pt1 | contig 274703 bp, 237 predicted proteins | sample C45metaG_FD_113462 | JGI IMG/M metagenome (GOLD analysis project Ga0157371, IMG submission 113462) | Corn rhizosphere microbial communities from Kellogg Biological Station, Michigan, USA - C4-5 metaG | ecosystem: Host-associated > Plants > Roots > Rhizosphere > Soil | place: USA: Michigan... | reverse complement strand
GCTGCTGGCGCTGGCACTGAGCAATCCCGCCATGCTGCCCGTGTATCAGGGCAGCACCGCCATGCCGGATGAACAGGTGGCGGCGCTGCTGGCCGGCGAACAACTGGCGCCGCCGGTGGCGCTGCCGCCCGATGTGTTTACGACCGCCGAAGTCGAGCTGATACGGCCGATGCTGGTGGGCGCGAGCCGCAACTGGGGCCTGCTGCACCCCGACTTCAGCGCGCGCCTGCTATTGGCCTTCAAGATCATGAAGGAGCAGCACGGCTACGAGATGGCGCTGCTCGAAGGCTACCGCAGTCCGGCGCGCCAGGATGCGCTGGCGGCCAGTGGCAGCAACGTCACCAATGCGCGCGCGTTCCAGAGCTGGCACCAGTACGGCCTGGCGGGCGACTGCGCGTTCCTGCGTGACGGCAAGCTGGTGATTTCCGAAAAAGACCCGTGGGCGATGCGCGGCTACCAGGCCTACGGACAGGTGGCCGAGTCGCTTGGCCTGACCTGGGGCGGGCGCTGGAAGATAATGGATTTTGGCCACACCGAGCTGCGCCTGCGCGGGGTAATGCGGCGCTGATCAGGCGAGCACCGGCGTTGCACCAAGTCCACCGTGTTGCGCCCGCTCAAGCGGCGGCAGCCATGCGCGTGCGAGCATTTCCTGTGAGACTCTTTTTTCAACGGACCTGGGCCCCGCCATGGCGCGATTCTGGAACTTCCTGACCAGCAGCCGCATGCTGATCCTGATCGGCGTGGTTGCCGTTGCGGCGCTGCTGGTGCTTGGCGCCGTGGCACTGGACATCGCCATCGTCTGGGCCGCCATCGTCGGCCTGGCCTTGCTTGGCATATGGGGCGCCGGCTGGATGATCCGGCGTGCCTGGCGCGCACGCGAGGGCGCCCGGCTGGCGTCGGCCATGGCCGAAGGCGAGGGCGGTGGTCACGCCACGGACGATGCGATGGACGACAACGGCAAGGGCGACGTCGCCGTGCTGCGCAAGAATCTGTTAGACGCGGTCAGCACCATCAAGACGTCCAAGCTGGGCCTGACACGCGGCGCGGCGGCGCTGTACGAACTGCCGTGGTATATGGTGATCGGCAACCCGGCGGCGGGCAAGAGCAGCGCCATCGTGCGCTCGGGGCTGACGTTTCCGATCCCCGGCAACAAGGCCGTGCAGGGCGTGGGTGGCACCCGCAACTGCGACTGGTTCTTCACCACCGACGGCATCCTGCTCGACACGGCCGGGCGCTATTCGGTGCAGGAAGACGACCGCGACGAGTGGTTCGGCTTTCTCGACCTGCTGCGCCGCCATCGCCACCGTGCGCCGGTCAACGGCATCCTGATTGCCGTCAGCGTGGCCGAACTGATGGCCGGCCCGGCCACGGCGTCGCATGAACTGGCCAAGAACCTGCGTACCCGCATGCAGGAGCTGACCGAGCGCCTGGGCGTGCATCCGCCTGTGTATGTCGTGTTCACGAAGGTCGACCTGGTGGCCGGTTTCGTGGACTTTTTCCATGGCAGCGAACAGGCCGAGCGCGAGCGCATCTGGGGCGCCACGCTGCGCTACAACCGCCGCAGCGCGCCGCAGGACGTGCTGGCCTTCTTCGACGATGAGTTCGAGGCGCTCGTCGATGGCCTGAAAGAGATGAGCCTGGCCGGCATGGGCGCCAACCGCAGCACCCTGATGCGCCCCGGCGTGTTCACGTTCCCCCTCGAATTTGCGGCGATCAGGACGCCGCTGCGCGCCTTTCTGGCCACGCTGTTCGACGAAAACACGTACCAGTTCAAGCCCGTGTTTCGCGGCTTTTACTTTACCAGCGCGCTGCAGGAAGGCAGCGTGCAAGACCTATCGAGCCAGCGCGTGGCCAGCCGCTTCGACCTGGCGCTGGGCAATCGTGAAGGCGCGGTGGCCGAGCCGGCAGCCGGGCAGTCGGGTTACTTTCTGCTGGACCTGTTTCGCAAGGTGATCTTCGCCGACCGCGACCTGGTCAGGCGCTACACGCATCCGGCGGCGGCGCGCTGGAAGCTGGGTGTGTTCTTCGCGGCCACGATCCTGCTGGGCTGCGCGATGGGCGGCTGGTCCTGGGCCTATATGGGCAACCGCCAGCTGGTGGCCAATGTGCAGGCCGACCTCGACAAAGTGACCAGGCTGCAGGCCGGCCGCATCGACCTGCAGTCGCGGCTCGAAGCGCTGGACATCCTGCAGGACCGCATCGAGCTGCTCGATGGCTACAGCCAGGACAAGCCGTGGGCGCTGGGCTTCGGCCTATACCAGGGCGGGCAGCTGTCGCGCAAGCTGCGCGACGAATACTTTGCCGGCGTGCGCGCCGTGATGGTCGAACCGGTGACCGGCGCGCTCGAGACCATGCTGACGGAGGTGAACAGCAATGCGGCCAGCCTCGATCCAACGCGCCAGGCGGCCACGCCGGCGGCCCGGCCCGGCCAGCCGTACCAGGATGCGTCGCCCACCAGCGTGGGCGACGCCTACAACGCGCTCAAGACTTACCTGATGCTGGGCGATAAAGCCCACGCCGAGCCGGGGCACCTGAATGACCAGCTCACGCGCTACTGGCGCGGCTGGCTGGAAGCGCACCGCGGCGCAATGCCGCGCGAGCAGATGATCCGCAGCGCCGAACGCCTGCTCAGCTTCCACCTGGCCAACATCAATGACCCGGCCTGGCCGCAGATGACGCTCAAGCTTGGCCTGCTCGACACCACCCGCGAGCACCTGCGCCGTGTGGTGCGCGGCACGCCGGCGCGCGAGCGCGTGTACGCCGACATCCGCACGCGCGCCGCGACGCGCTTCCCGGCGGTGACGGTGGCGCGCATCGTCGGCGAACAGGACAGCGCGCTGGTGGCCGGCAGCCATGCAGTCAGCGGCGCATTCACGCGCGCGGCGTGGGACAAATTCGTGCTGGGCGCGATCCGCGAAGCCTCGAACCGCGAACTCAATACCGTCGACTGGGTGCTCAAGACCACGGCGCGCGACGACCTGACGCTCGAGGGCAGCCCGGAGCAGATCCAGAAGGCGCTGATCGATCTGTACAAGGCCGACTATGCACGCGAATGGGTCAAGTTCGTGCAGGGCGTGGCGATCACCGACCTGCGCGGCTTCGATGCCAGCGTGCAGGCGATGAATCGTCTGGGCGACCCGCAGACGTCGCCCATCGCCCGGCTGCTGCACACGATCCATGAAGAGACCGCCTGGGACAATCCGGGCGGGTTGCGCCAGCCCGCGAGCAAGACCGAGCGCGGCGTCGCCGAGTGGATCAAGCAGAAGATCCTGCGCCGGGCGCCGTCCGACGCGCGCACGCTGGCCGACACTATCGACCCGGCCGAACTGACCGGCGGGCCGCAAAGCGCGGGCCCGATCGGCCGCGAATTCGCCGGCGTGGCGCGCCTGGTCGGCGCCAAGGAGAAGGAGGCATCGCTGATGACGGGCTACCTCGATGCGCTGTCGCGCCTGCGCACGCGCCTGAACACGCTGAAGAACCAGGGCGACCCGGGGCCGGGCGCCAAGCAGTTCATGCAGCAGACACTCGAAGGGACCGGCTCGGAACTGGCCGAGGCGCTGCGCTACGTCGACGAGCAGATGCTCACCGGGATGAGCGAGAGCCAGAAAAGCGCGCTGCGGCCGCTGCTCGTGCGTCCGCTGACGCAGACCTTCGCCATGATCGTGCTGCCATCCGAGGCCGAGATCAACAAGACCTGGCAGGCGCAGGTCGTCGAGCCGTTCACGCGCACGCTGGCGGCCAAGTATCCGTTCGCGCAAGGCGCCAGCATCGAGGCCACACCGGGCGAGATCGGCCAGGTGTTCGGGCCCGACGGCGCGGTGGCCAAATTCGTTGGCACGGCCATGGGTCCGCTCGTGGTGCGGCGCGGCGACGTGCTGGCCGCGCGCACCTGGGCCGACATCGGCATCTCGCTCGCGCCGCAGGCAGTAGCGGCGTTTCCGGCCTGGATCGCGCCGCTGTCGAACAACGGCGTGGCGGCCGGCACGGCGGCGCAGACCGTGTTCCAGGTGCTGCCGCTCACGGCGCCCGGCACGCTCGAATACACGCTGGAGATCGATGGCCAGCAACTCCGTTACCGCAACACCCCGGCCAGCTGGAGCAATATGGTGCATCCGGGGCCGCAGGGTGTATCGGGTGCGCGCGTGTCGGCCGTCACGTTCGATGGCCGCACGGTGGAACTGTTCAACCAGCCGGGCCAGTTCGGCCTGCAGCGCCTGTTCGAGTCGGCCCAGCGCACGAAGAAGGACGACGGCGTGTTCGAGCTGCGCTGGAGCGGCAGCAATGTGACGGTGGCTGTCGACCTGAAGATCGTCAGCAGCCCGCAGGCGGGCGGGGGCGGGGGCGGGCAGGCGCAGGGCCAGGGTTTTCGTGGCATGCGCCTGCCGCCGGCAATCGTCGGCCGCTTCGATGCGGCGGCGCCTGCACTGGCCAGTACGGGAGGCCAGTGATGCGCGCCGACCGGATCGGTTACTTCGGCAAGCTGCCGGCGCGCGCCGACTTCGTCAAGCTGGCGCACGAACCGGCCACGATCGGGATGCTCGACGCCTGGCTGGCGCAGGTGATGACGCTGCTGCCGTCCGATGCGCGCTGGCGCGTGCACTACGACGCCATGGCGCCGGTGAGCTTCGCCCTCGTCGGCCCGGCGCGGCACCACGCGGTGGCCGGGCATCTGCTGGCGAGTCGCGACCAGTCGGGGCGGCGCTTTCCGTTTCTGGCCACGCGCACGCTGACGGTGGCCGATCCGGCCGCGTTCGTGGCGCACTGTCCCGTCGCTTTTGCCCCGCTGTGGACGTTTTTGCAGGAGATCTGCCCGAACGTGCTGGCAGATGCCGATCCCACGGCGTCGTTGCAGGCGATTGCCGACAGCGCGATTGGCCTGGGGGATGTGGGCGCCTTCACTGCCTGGATCGACGCCGGCACGGTGGGTTCGCTCGACGCGCTGCTGGACGACTGCGGTGTCGCGCGGCTGGTGCTGGCGCTTGGCCTCTTGCTGCAGCCCGTGATGCGCAGCCCGCCCCGCACGCTCGACAAGAGCCTCGTGCTGCCGCTGCCGGCCGACCCGGCGGCGCGCTATCCGGTGGCAGCGTTCTGGCTCGGACTGATCGCGCCATTTTTGCGGCGCGCCGGGTTCGACCTGGCGCTGTTCATCACGCACCAGGATGGGCGGCCGGTGCTGGTGGTGGGCTTTTGCGCCGCGCTGGCCGACACGCTGCGCGCCATGATCGATCCGCTGGTGGGCGCCGACCTGCAGGTGCGCCTGCAGCACACGGCCTGGATCGATGAGCAGCTGCAGCTCGAGCCTGACGTGCGCGCGCTGGCCAGCCAGCTGGCCCAGCCCGACCTGCCGCTGGCGCTGGCGCGCACGCTGTTCATGACAACCTTCATCGGAGCCTGACGTGATACTTCGCACACTGATCGTCATGCTGTGCCTGGCGGGCCTGCAGCACGGCGCAGCCACGGCCCAGACCCAGGTCCAGGCCCAGACCGACGCACCGGTGCTGGTGACCGGCACCGTGGCTGACGAGGCGACCAGGGCGGCGCTGCTCGAACGCCTGCGCGGCGTCTACGGCGCCGCGCGCGTGGTCGACCAGCTGTCGGTCGGCACCGTGTCGACACCCGCCAACTGGAACACATATGTCGGCCGGCTGATCGGCCCCAACCTGCGCCTGGTAAAGGGCGGCCAGCTGCACATCGACGGCAACAGCGTCAGCCTGCGCGGCGACGTGGCCAGCGAAGAGCAGCGTCAGAAGATCGCGGGCGACATTGCGGCGAGCCTGAATCCCACCTATACGGTCAACAACGGCTTGCGGGTGCAGGTGTCGCAGCAGGTGGTGCTCGATACGGCGCTGGCCGACCGCATCATCGAATTCGAATCGGGCAAGGCGACGCTCACGCCCACCGGCATTGCCGTGCTGGACGGGATGACCGTCGCGCTGCGCAAGATCAAGGGCGTCAAGGTCGGCGTCATTGGCCACACCGACAACGCCGGCTCGCGCGCCGGCAATCTGTCACTGAGCCAGGCGCGGGCCGAAGCGGTCAAGGCGTATGTGGTGGCCCAGGGCATTGCGGCCGATTCGATCGCGGTGTCCGGCGAGGGGCCCGACCGGCCGGTGGCGGACAACCGCACGCCGGAAGGGAAGGCGCGCAACCGGCGCATCGAGTTCAAGGTGATCCAGTAAAGCGCCCCGGCCTCTCGGCCGGGTCCATTCACGGTACACGTCAACGCTTTACGGCAATGTAATCGTCACGTTCGCCGCTTTCGGCGGCAGCGTCACCAGATCGTTGTAATGCGCCAGCGCATAGCCGGTGTCGTTGCCCAGCACGGTCCGGAAGCCCACGTACGCGCCCAGCCCGGCCACCGTAAACACTGCACCCAGCACCCACAGCGACAGATCGCTGCGCACGCGGTTGACCACCTGGTCCGGCCGCTCGGCATGCGGCGCGAAGCCCCGCGTGCGGCCACGCATGCGGGCGATCTCGTCGCCCAGGCGCGCTATCAGGTAATCGAGCTTGTCCTTGCCGTCGAGCGCATAACGCCCCTGGAAACCCAGCAGCAGGCACATGTGGAAGACCTCGAGCGCCTCGACCTGCTGCGCCCCGCGCGCGCGCAGGTCCTCGAGCCGGTGGAAGAAATGCTCGCCTGCGAGCTGGTCGCCGAACACCCGCAGCTGCAGGGGCCGGGTCTCCCACGCGTCGCGCACGTCGAAGGTCGAGCGCAGGATGATTTCGTCGACCGCCGAGCAGAATGCGTACTTGGCGGCCAGGATGTCGTCGGCCGCGATCCCGAGCGACTTGGCATTGCGGTCGACGTCCATCAGAAAGCTCGTCATGTTGTCGGCAAACGCGACCTTGTCCTGCGGCCCGCACCCGGTCTTGAGCAGGAACAGCGCGTAGAACCCTTCGTACATGATGTCGCTGAGGCGTTGCGTGCGGATGGCGCGCTCGCCCGTTTCGCCTTTGGGCGCGGCGCGGCGCTCGATGAACGCGCTCATGCCGACACCGCGATCAGTTCGAGGCGCAGTTCACGCAGCCCGTTGGGGACGTACACCGACATCGCCTGCGACTTGAGCATGGCCTCGTACAGCGCCCCGCGCACGTCGAGGACGAAGTAAACCATATCGGGCCGCACGGGAATCGCGCTGGGCACCTGCGGCGCGTGCAGCAGCCTGACGCCCGGCAGCGCCGACAGCACGCAGCGGTCGACGTCTTCGGGCGCACCGACCTTGAATTGCAGTGGCACCGTTTCGACCAGGCGCAGCGCCGGCATGTCGGCGGCCACGGCAAGATACAGCGTGGTCTGTGGGGTGAGGCGGCCCGAATCGAGCGCGCCGTGGTAGTACGACGGGCGGTCGTGGAGCAGCGCGATGGTGAAGTAGCGCGACGAGATCACGGTATCGAGGAGGTCGCGGATGATGCCGTCCAGGCGCGCAAACGGTGGTCCCGGATCGGCGTGGACATACGCGGGCAGGTCGTCCAGCCTGTAGCTGCGCGAATACGTCATCAGGCCACCGGCCAGGTGCAGCAGCGCGCCGTACAGGCGCTCGGGATGCAGCTCGCGGTGGTGCAGGTAATGGGCCAGCGCCGCATAGCCTGCGCTGGCCGTGTGCAGCAGCCAGAACGCCGACACGTCGCCGCCGCGGATCTCGACCACGTTGCGGCTTGGTTCGCGCAGGTCGCCATACAGCGCGGTCACCTTGGCCAGCAGCTTTTCCATCAGCCGCGCCAGCGCCCCGTGCAGGCCCAGGCCCGGGCCGGCCACCGCGTCGATCGACAGGCTTGGTGGAATGAAGCCGGGATCGGGCTCGAAGCCGCCGGTGGCCACGCGGCGCAGGCGCAGCAGTGGAAAGCTCTCAAAGGCTTCAAGCGCGTCGCCGTCGGCCACCAGCCGCAGCGTCTTGCGCAGATACGTGACCGGGGCTTCGGCGGCGCTGCTGTACAGGTCATGCGTATCGCGCTCGTGGCGGGAAAAGCGCAGCGTGTCTTCCGGCTCGTGCAAGCCGTCGCCGACGCCGGCGCTGTTCTCGCAGTTCTCGCCATGCGCGCGCAGCGTCGGCAGGGCGGCGTGGTAGGTGACGGTCTGCAGCTCGGGCGGCAGGTCGGCCAGGCGCACCTGGGGCGGCAGGATGTCGCCATCGGGCGCCCGGTACACCTCGCCCTCGGGGAACAGCAGCGAGAGTTCTTCGATGCGCAGCACGTCGTTCCTGAGCGCGTCCAGGTCGATCGTCATCCTGCGCACGCCCCAGCAATACGGATGCAGCGCGCACGCGGTCTGGTTCAGGCGCGCATCGTGGTAGCGCTCCTGCTGCTGGAAATGCTGGGGCCGCAGGAACAATCCTTCGTCCCATAAGACCTTGGATGGCATGCTCACGTCGGCCTCGCTTGTGTCCGAAAATGTTTAGCTTGCAGGAAAGTTTTCGACGTTTATTGACAGCGCACAGACCCCAGCGTGCTTGCGCCACTGACGGCGCCACCCGCCACACTCATCGCGCAGGCGTGCAGACCGATGTTGACGCCGTTACGCTCGGCGTCCGCGCTGCTGACCGTCGTGCGCCAATGGCCGGCCGCGGGATTGTGGAACAGTGCCACGATGCCGACGTGGCCTGCTTCGCGCGCCACCTTTTCGGTCACTTCGTAGCGCTGCCCCGGCACCAGCATGATTTCGCGGACATCGACCAGGTCGGCGCCGAGCCGCTCGCGTTCCTGCTGCGGGTCGAGGAAGGCGGCGTAGGGCGCTTCTTCAAAGGCATCCTTCTGGCGCAGCTTGTAGAGGCGCACCGCGAGCGCTAGCGGCTGGCCGCGCTCGTTGACGTTCAGGCGTGTGGCTGCGTGCAGCCGCAGTGGCACGTTACGGGGCGGCTGTTGCGATTCGGGCAGCCCGGCCGCTTTGCGCAGGCCCACCGCGCCCAACGCCGCATTGGCGAATGAACCATGCGGGGCGTTGCCGCAGCCGGTCAGCGCTGCGGCGAACGTAAACGCGAGCATCAACAGTGCGCAGCGGTGGGTTGGGGTCATCCGGTTCTCCTGTGCAGTTTCTTGAACGCCAGCGTTGGATTGAATCCGCTTCCCGCCCGCATACGCTGCGCCAGCGCAAGGCGGCGCCCGTTCGCGCACCGATCCCACACCTGCTTGCTGAATCCGCTTGCCGTTGACCGTGCGCAACTTCGTGGACCTGCCGATGCGAATAATGGTGGCTTGTTTACCCACCGGAGCCGAACATGATTCGCCAACGACTGTTACCCATGCTGATCGGCGTTGCCGTCCTGGCCGGGTGCGCCACCGACGGGACAGGCACGAGCGCGGACGCCCCGCGCGCCGCCGTGTCCGGGAACATTTACGTGCAGGCCGATGCGGCGCTGGCGGCGCGCCAGCCCGAAAAAGCGATCGCTTTGCTCAAATCGGCCAGCGTGGCCCATCCCGTCGACAAGAAACCGTGGGTGCGCATGGCCCAGATCCGGTTCGATGCCAGCCAGTATGGCGAGGCAATCAGCCATGCCCAGGAAGCTCTCGCGCGCGACCCCAACGACACGCTGGCCTACAGCATTCTGGCCGTCAGCGGCCTGCGCGTGGCCAGCAAGGCGCTGGCCGACCTGACCCGCAAAAACAATCTGCAGGGGTCGGTGCGCAGCGAGGCGCAGGACCTGGCCAAGCTGCTGCGCACCAGTCTGGGCGAGGAAGTGCTGGTCAGTACGCGCCCGGCCGCGCGCCCACCGGCGCGCAAGCCGCCCACCCAGACGGCGGCGGCGCCGTCGCGACCCGCGCCTGCGCCTGCGGGCGGCAGCCCGTTCGACGTCCTGAAATAACGCGGCATTTCTTACCAGTGGCCGGTCACGCCGGCCATCCCATTTCCCTACTGGAGTCGATATGGCCAAGAACGAAAGCGTACAAAAACGGTTGCAGAAAGTGCGCCCGCCGCGCGTGCAGATGACGTATGACGTCGAGATCGGCGACGCAACCGAAAACAAGGAGCTGCCGTTCGTGGTTGGCGTGGTGGGTGATTTCGGGACCGATCCCCAGGTCGACAAGAAACGCCTGAAGGACCGCACGTTCGTCAATGTCGATGCGAGTAATTTCGACGAGGTGCTCGGGGGCGTGGCGCCAGTGGCCAGCTTCAAGGTGGACAACCACCTGTCGCCGGAAGGCGGCGAGTTTGGCGTGCAGCTGCAGTTTCGCGAGATGGCCGACTTCCGGCCCGAATCGGTGGTGCGTCAGGTGGCGCCGCTGGCCAGGCTGCTCGAGGCGCGCACCAAGCTGGCCGATTTGCGCAACAAGCTGGCCGGGAACGACAAGCTCGAAGACATCCTGACCGACGTGCTGGGCAACACCGAAAAGCTCGACAGCCTGCGCAAGCAGCAGGGCGACACCGGCAAGGAGGGTTGAGATGGCCGCAGTCCTCGAATCAACGGGCGCACAGCCGGGCGCCCCCGAACTGGATGCGTCGCTGCTCGACCAGATCGTCGAACAGAGCCGCGTGGCCACGTCCAGCAGCGAGCATGTGCGGGCGCGCGACCTGATCTCGGAGCTGGTCAGCCAGGTGATGCAGGGCACGATGGTGATGTCGTCGAACCTGTCGGCCACAATCGACGCCCGGCTGGCGGAGCTTGACCGCATGATCTCCGACCAGTTATCCAGCGTGATGCACGCGCCCGAATTCCAGAAGCTCGAGCGCAGCTGGACGGGCCTGCAATACCTGGTCAAGAACAGCACGACGGGCGCGAACCTGCAGATCCGTATGCTCAACGCGTCCAAGCGCGAGCTGGTGAAAGACTTCCAGTCGGCGATGGAATTCGACCAGAGCACGATGTTCAAGAAAATCTACGAAGAAGAATTCGGCACCTTTGGCGGCGCGCCGTATGGCACGCTGATCGGCGACTTCGAGATCACGCGCCAGCCCGAAGACATCTATTTTCTCGAGCAGATGTCGCACGTGGCCGCCGCCAGCCACGCGCCGTTCATCACGTCCTCCAGCCCCGAACTGTTCGGCGTCGAAAGCTTCGGCGACCTGGGCAAGCCGCGCGACCTGGCCAAGGTGTTCGACACGGCCGAATACGCGAAGTGGAAGGCGTTCAGGGAGTCGGAAGACGCGCGCTACGTCGGCCTGACGCTGCCGCGCTTCCTGGGCCGGCTGCCGTACCACCCGGCCGATGGCATGACCACCGAAGGCTTCAATTACGTCGAAGACGTCGACGGCAGCGACCATTCCCGCTACCTGTGGTGCAACGCGGCGTATGCGTTCGGCGCGCGCCTGACGCGCGCGTTCGAGGATTACGGCTGGTGCGCGGCGATCCGCGGCGTCGAGGGCGGGGGGCTGGTCGAGAACCTGCCGACTCACACGTTCAAGACCGACGAGGGCGAGGTGGCGCTCAAGTGCCCGACCGAGGTGGCGATCACGGACCGGCGCGAGAAGGAAATGTCGGACCTGGGCTTCATCTCGCTGGTGCACTGCAAGAACACCTCGTACGCCGCCTTTTTTGGGGCGCAGTCGGCGCAGAAGGCGCGCAAGTACAACAACGAGGCGGCCAATGCGAACGCGGTGCTGTCGTCGCAACTTCAATACATCTTTGCTGTGTCGCGTATAGCGCATTACATGAAATCCATGATGCGCGACAAGATCGGCAGCTTCGCGGCAGCGTCCAATGTCGAGGATTACCTGAACCGCTGGCTGACGCAGTACGTCCTGCTCGACGATAACGCGAGCCAGGACCAGAAAGCGCAGTTCCCGCTGCGCGAAGCCAGCGTGCAGGTATCCGAGGTGCCGGGCCGACCCGGCGTGTACCGCGCCGTGTCGTTCCTGCGACCGCATTTCCAGCTCGACGAGCTGTCCGTTTCGCTCCGTTTGGTCGCGGAGTTGCCGCAATCGACCAAGAACTGACCGCTGTAACCAACTTGTTATTCAACCGACGTTTCAATCACACTTGGAGTAGAACATGGCAATTGACGTGTACCTGCAGATCGACGGGATCAAAGGCGAGTCGCAGGATGACCGGCACAAGGACTGGATCGAGTGCACCTCGGTGAACTGGGGCGTGAGCCAGCCCCGGTCGGCCACGGCATCCACCGGCGGCGGTCACACCGCCGAACGCTGCGAGCACCAGGAAATCGCGCTGACCAAGCTCGCTGACCTGGCCTCGCCCATCCTGTTGCAAACCTGCTCGGCAGGCAAAACCATCCCCAAGGCCAAGCTGGAATTCATGCGCGCCGATGGCCAGGGCGAGCGCATCAAGTACTTCGAGATCGAGCTTGAAAACGTGCTGATCGGCGGTGTCCAGCCAAGCGTTGCCGAAGGCAGCATCATCCACGAAGCGGTGGGCCTGAAGTTCTCGAAGATCAAGTGGAAATACACCCAGCAAAAGGTAACCGGCGGCGCCGGCGGCAACACCTCGGGCGGCTGGGACCTGGCGGCCAACAAGATCGTCTGAGCGGCGCCCGCCGCTTTCCACGCGGCGGCCGCGCGCCGCCGCGTGTTCTTTGTAATTACCCCCCTCGGAGACACCATGAAAGGCTGTACGCCTGGCCTGCTCGACCGCCTCATGGACGAGCGCCGCGATCTTGCGGCCGGCGCGCCGGCCGGCATCGAACGCGTCAAGGACAGCATCGCGCGCGACCTCGAAGCCTTGCTCAATACCCGCCTCGCGCTCGATCCCGCCCATCTGGCCGGCTACCCGCATGCGCGCGCGTCGCTGCTCAATTATGGCTTGATCGACTTCGCCGGCTTTTGCCTGACCAGCAGCCTCGATCGCGACGCCGTCTGCGCCAGCATCGAAGAAGCGCTCGCTTCGCATGAGCCGCGCCTGTCTGACGTGCGCGCCGCGTTTGCGCCGGATGCGGGCGACGTCAACCGCCTGCAGTTTGTCATCCATGCTCGTCTGGCGCTGGGCGGCCAGGACGAGACGATCAACTTCAACGCCGTGCTGCAACCGTCGTCGCTGCACTACGACGTCAACCGTACCGTCCGGCCTGCCAGGGCCGCGACCCCAACCGACCAGGAGGCACGATGGACATCAACCTCAAGACGCTGATCTCGAAGCTCAACGACACGACCCGCGCGGCGGCCACGCGCGCTGCCAGTATTTGCGTCGGACTGGGCCAGTACGAAGTCGACGTCGAGCATCTGTTTCTTGGCCTGATCGAGCAGCCGGGCAGCGACCTGGCCGCAATCGCGCGCCACTGCGATATCAGCCTCACCGGCCTCGAAGCCGACCTGCGCCGCGAAGTGGCGCGCTTTGCCACCGGCAGCGCGCGCACGCCCGTGTTTTCACGCCATTTGCCGCTGCTGTTCGAGCACGCCTGGCTGATCGCGTCGCTCGGCACAGGCGGGCCGCCGCGAATCCGCAGCAGCCATCTGGTGCTTGCACTCCTGACCGAGCCGTCGCTGGCGCAACTGGCGCAGCGTGCCTCACCGCTGTTTGCGCGCTTCCCGCTCGACCGGCTGAAGCACGATCTCGAGCGCCTGACGCGCGGCTCGGGCGAGCAAACGGAGCTGGCAGCCGAGGTCAGCGAGCCCGGGCCGGATGCTGCGTCTGAGCTCACGCAGTCCGCAGCCCGCGCCACGCCGGCGCTCGATCAGTACACGACCTGCCTGACGGCGCGTGCGCGCGACGGCAAGGTCGACCCGGTCATCGGGCGCGACATGGAAATCCGCCAGGCGATCGACATCCTGATGCGGCGGCGCCAGAACAACCCGATCCTGACGGGCGAGGCGGGCGTCGGCAAAACGGCCGTCGTCGAAGGCCTGGCGCTGCGCATCGCACTGGGCGACGTGCCGGACGTGCTGGAGGGCGCCGAGATCCACACGCTCGACATGGGCTTGCTGCAGGCCGGCGCCAGCGTGAAGGGCGAGTTTGAAAACCGCCTCAAGAATGTCATCCACGAGATCAAGCAGAGCCCCCACGCGATCATCCTGTTCATCGATGAAGCGCACACGATGATCGGCGCCGGCGGCGCAGCCGGCCAGAACGATGCGGCCAACCTGCTCAAGCCAGCACTGGCGCGGGGTGAGCTGCGCACGATCGCCGCGACGACCTGGGGCGAATACAAGAAATACTTCGAAAAGGATGCGGCGCTCGCACGGCGCTTCCAGGTGATCAAGGTCGAGGAGCCCGACGAAGACACGGCGGCTGCGATGCTGCACGCGATGGCGCCGCTGATGGAGCAGCACTTTGGCGTGCGCATCTACGACGAGGCCATCACCGAGGCAGTGCGCCTGTCGCACCGCTACATCAGCGGGCGCCAGTTGCCGGACAAGGCGATTAGTGTGCTGGACACGGCCTGCGCCAGGGTGGCGCTGGGCCAGAGCGCCACGCCGGCGCTGCTGGAAGATTGCGGGCGCCGCATCGAGCGTTTGGACGCCCGTGTCAAAGCGCTGCGCCGCGACACGAGCGCCGGCGAGGATCACGCGTCCGCGCTGGCGTCGCTGGGCGAAGAGCGCGCCAGTGCGGCGGCCGGGCAGGCCGCGCTGCAGGGCCGCTGGGCCGACGAGCAGGTACTGGCGGGCCAGATCGGCACACTGCGCGCAGAACTCGAAGCGGCGGGACCAAACGCAGCGGGGGACGGCAGCGTGCAACTGCGCGCGCTCGCCGAGCGCCTGCGTGGCCTGCAGGGCGACGCGCCGCTGGTGCCGGTGCAGGTCGACGGGCACACGGTCGCCGCCATTGTCGCCGCCTGGACCGGCATTCCGCTCGGACGCATGGTCAAGGATGAAATCCGCACCGTTGTCAATCTGCAGGCGATGCTCGATGAGCGCATCCTGGGCCAGCGCCACGCGAGCAGCGTCGTGGCCCAGCGCGTGCGCACCGCGCGCGCCAGTCTCGACGATCCGAACAAGCCCAAGGGCGTGTTTTTGTTTGTCGGCACCTCGGGCGTGGGCAAGACCGAAACAGCGCTGGCGCTGGCCGACATCCTGTACGGCGGCGAGCGCAAACTCATCACGATCAATATGAGTGAGTACCAGGAAGCGCACAGCGTCTCGGGCCTGAAAGGCTCGCCGCCGGGCTATGTCGGCTATGGCGAGGGCGGCGTGCTGACCGAAGCGGTGCGGCGCAATCCGTACAGCGTCGTGCTGCTCGACGAAGCCGAGAAAGCGCACCCCGACGTGCTCGAACTGTTCTACCAGGTCTTCGACAAGGGCGTGATGGACGATGCCGAAGGCCGCGTCATCGACTTTCGCAACACGATCATCATCCTGACCTCGAACGTCGGCGCCAGCCAGCTGATGGCCGCGTGCCTGAACAAGCCGGCGGCCGACCTGCCCACGCCCGACGCGTTGGCCGAGCTGCTGCGCCCAAGCCTGATGAAGCACTTCAAGCCGGCGTTCCTGGGCCGCTTGACCGTGGTGCCGTTCTACCCGATCGGCGACGAGGTGCTGGCCAATATCATCCGCCTGAAGCTTGCCCGCATCGGTGCGCGCGTGCTCGAGAACCACAAGGCCAGCTTCGAATACGACGACGCGCTGGTGGCGGCAGTGCTCAGCCGCTGCACCGAAGTCGATTCCGGCGCGCGCAATATCGACAACATCCTAAGCGGCACGCTGCTGCCCGAGATCGCCGACAGCGTATTGGCGCGGATGATGGAAGGCGGCGCCATCGCCCGCGTGAAGGTCGGCGCCACCCGCGCCGGCAAGTTCAAATACCTGATCGAACCGGTCCAGGCTTGATTGCAGGTTTGACCCCAAGGAGACACCATGCTCGCTATCGACCTCTTGCTCACACCAATCACGCCGGACAATCCGTGCGGCGCCGACCTGGCCTTCGCGCCCGAAGTCGACGAGATCGCCCGCGCGCGCCTGGCCGACGATCCGTCGCTGGAGCAGGGCGCCTGGGTCACGGCGCTCAAGGAAGCCGACTGGAAGTTCGTCGGCAAACGCTGCGCCGCCCTGCTCGAAACACGCAGCAAGGACTTGCAACTGGCCGTCTGGCTGGCCGAGGCCAGCACCCGGACCAGCGGCATGCGTGGCCTGGCCGATGGCCTGGGCCTGGTGGCCGCGCTGTGCGCGCGCTACTGGGACGGCGTGCATCCGCAGGTCGACGAAGATGGCGTCGAACGGCGTATCGGCATCCTGGCCTGGCTGGCCAGCCGCGTGGCGCCGCTGGCCAAGGGTGTCGCGCTGGACGAGAGCGGCGCGCTGACGCTGCAGGCATGGGAAGTGGCGCGCGCACGGGGGCCGGACGCGGTGGCCGAACTGGAGGCGCTGCGTGCACGCAGCAAGCCGGCGTTCGTGCAGGCGCTGCTGGTTGATTGTGAAGCGACTGTCGCGGCCCTGAGCGCACTGGAACGCGTCGTCGACGCACAACTGGGCAACGACGGCCCGAGCTACAGCATGGCCCGCACGGCGCTGCGCGACGTCATCGACCTGATCTCACCAAGCCTGCCGGTGGCGGTGACAAGCGCTGCATCATCGACGGCAGGGCAGGGCGGCGCCATCGCTGTGGCGCGGCCAGCGCACATCGACGGACCGGTCGGGCACCGCGACCAGGCGCTGGCGCAGCTGCGCCAGGTCGCCGATTTCTTCCGGCGCACGGAGCCGCACAGCCCCGTTGCGTATCTGGCGGAAAAAGCGGCGCGCTGGGGCGAACAGCCATTGCATGCCTGGCTGCGTTCGGTGATCAAGGATGAGGTGTCGCTGGCGCGGCTGGAAGATTTGCTGGGGATCGACGACCCGGCGGATCAGGCGGCGAAACACCCGGCGCCCTGAGGGGCCGGGTTGTTGGCGGGGGGGGCTTACCTGCGCTTACTCGGGTTTGTCCTGCTTGCCGCCGCCCGGTGTGACGATGGTGCTGGCGCGTTCAAACTGTGCTTCGACCGTCTGCACCGCCTGGCGCGTGGCAGCCGTTACCTGCTCGTAGCCCTTGAAGGCATTGTCGATCGCCGCCTTCATGATCTGGACTGCATTCTCCGACCCTGGCTTGACATTCTGCGTGACGTCATAGATCAGCGCCGACAGCGTGTTCTTCGCTTCGACGGCGTGCGCATCGGCCGCGCCGCGGAACTCGTTGTGCATGTCGTCGATGATGGCTTTCAACTGCGTCGTGTACTCGGCCGCGTTGGTCACGCCGGCGGCTGGCTGCATGCGCGCCGCGAGCGACTCGTACGCGGCCTTCGGATTGCCGGCCTGGGCGACGTCACGGCTGGCTTGCATCGTGCTGTCCATCGTGCTCTTGATGGCGTTCATGTTCAGGGCGACGACCTGCTCGACGCCCTTGACGGTCTTGCCGGCCAGCGCATTGAAGGTCTGCATCTGCAGGTCGAACAGGGTTTTCGTGGCGTTGGCAAACTGTTCCGGGCTGGTAAACATGGGGTGTCTCCTCAGTGGGTAAGCTGTTTTTGAAAGCTGAACAATGACAGACAAACGACGTCTGCCGGATTCATTATTTAACAACGATGGGTTTTTCGCAACGCGCGTCACGATAGGGGCCGGTCGCCTTCACCCAGCCTTCACCCAGCGGCGTCGGCGAACAGGCCAGGGCGCCCGTGAGCTTGCTGCGCCATTGGTAATACGGCGCCGGCGCCGCCAGGCTGGAAGAGAGAACGATAACGAGCGCCGTCCCGAGGACGGCAGAGCGAAGAATCTGCATGCCGCCCATGCTCGACCGTTCCGGCGCGCAAGTCAAGCATGCACTTGTCCTTCCCACCGTGGGAAGGTATAAGCTGGTGCATGAACGTCAACCGGAGTGCACCGTGCAAGCGACCCCATCCAGCATGAACATCGGCGACGCCGCCCGCGCATCGGGCGTCACGGCCAAGATGATCCGCCATTACGAATCGATCGGCCTGGTGCCGGCGCCACGCCGCACCGGCGCCGGCTATCGCCTCTACAACGAGCGCGAGGTGCGCGTGCTGCAATTCATCCATCGTGGGCGGGCACTGGGCTTTTCGCTGGACCAGATCAGGAACCTGCTGGCGCTGTGGGAAGACAAGGGTCGGGCCAGTGCCGACGTGCGCGCGCTGGCGCAGACGCATATCGAGGAACTGGACCGCAAGATCGCGGAGATGGCGGCGATGCGCCGTACGCTCGTGAGTCTGGCCGCATCGTGCCATGGCGATGCGCGCTCGGCCTGCCCGATCCTGGACGACCTGGCGACGCACTGAACTCGCGTCAGAAAACAGCGCGTACAACGCAAAACGCCGTAACCCTGTTTCAAAGGCTACGGCGTTTTGCGGGACACGTGGTCCACAAACTCACAACATTTTTTGGTGCCCACGGAGGGACTCGAACCCCCACACCTTGCGGCACATGGACCTGAACCATGCGCGTCTACCAATTCCGCCACGTGGGCACTGCAACTGCTGACAACGATATTACAGACTGCTTACTACGAGATAGACTTTTGGTGCCCACGGAGGGACTCGAACCCCCACACCTTGCGGCACATGGACCTGAACCATGCGCGTCTACCAATTCCGCCACGTGGGCACTGGGACTACTCAACAACGATACTGCGTGCTACTTGATACTCTGCTTGAAACCTTTGGTGCCCACGGAGGGACTCGAACCCCCACACCTTGCGGCACATGGACCTGAACCATGCGCGTCTACCAATTCCGCCACGTGGGCACTGCAACTGCACGAACTTTACAACCGATGAACTTTTTGGTGCCCACGGAGGGACTCGAACCCCCACACCTCGCGGCACATGGACCTGAACCATGCGCGTCTACCAATTCCGCCACGTGGGCACTGCAAGAACATCTCTGCTACAATAGCAGGGTTTGTCATTTTCCGCCAGATCAACTATTCGTGAAACATCGCTGACCGGCGCATCAAACATCCTCTGCTACCACTGCTTTTCATCGCCCCGGCGTTGTCGCCGTTGCTGAAGAGAGCGAGATTATAGCGGATCATTTTCAATAGTCAAAGACCCAAGGTGAAGTTCTCGACAAGGACTCACGTGCAAGTACCCCGCGCAGGCTCTCCGCGCATGCATCCCGTGACGGGCGCAGGTCGTTGGCGCACATCATGTTAGGCGAATCGGATAGACCTCCGTTACACTACGCCTGTCATGGTGTCAATTAACCACGCTGCCGCCCTTATGTGATGTGCGGCGCTCTACTGGCCAAAGAAAAAAGAATCGATTTGAAGCAACCTACTCATACCATTCCAAGCCGCGAGGAAATCCTCGCTGTCTTCCGCGACGCCGCTGAATCGCTCGATGCAGCCGCCCTGGCACATGCCCTTGATGTTCAGCCCGCAGCGCAGGAAGTCCTCGGCCGCCGCCTGAACGCGATGGAGCGTGACGGCCAGATCCGTTCCGACCGCAGCGGCACCTATATGCTGGCTGATCATTCCGCCTTCGTGGCCGGTAAAGTCAGCGCGCATCGCGACGGTTTTGGCTTCGTGATTCCCGATGAACCGGGTCCCGACCTGTTCCTGTCCGACCGCGAAATGCAAAAAGTGTTGCACGGTGACCGCGTCATGGCGCGCGTGACGGGCATGGACCGCCGCGGCCGTCCCGAAGGCTCGATCGTCGAAGTCGTCCAGCGCGCGAACACGCACATCATCGGGCGCCTGCTCAATGAAGAGGGCGCGTGGATCGTCTCGCCTGAAGACCAGCGCATCGCCCAGGACGTGATCGTCACCGGTCCGACTGGCAATGCCCGTGCAGGGCAGATCGTCAGTGTCGAACTGCTGGAGCAGCCAGGCCGCTTCCAGAAGCCGACCGGCCGCATCGTCGAAGTGCTCGGTGAGCTCGATGACCCGGGCATGGAAATCGAAATCGCCGTGCGCAAATTCGGCGTGCCGCACATCTTCTCGCCGGCCGCGCTCAAGCAGGCCGGGCGCCTGCCGAACGAAGTCATCGATGCCGATCTGGCCGACCGCGTGGATCTGCGCGACGTGCCACTGGTGACGATCGACGGCGAAGACGCACGCGACTTCGACGATGCCGTCTACTGCGAACCCGTGACCATCAAGGGCGTGAACAGTTTCCGCCTGCTGGTCGCGATCGCCGACGTCAGCCATTACGTCAAGCCGAACGAGGCGCTCGATGCTGACGCGATCGAACGCTCGACGTCCGTCTACTTCCCGCGCCGCGTGATCCCGATGCTGCCCGAGAAGCTGTCGAATGGCCTGTGCTCGCTGAACCCGGCGGTCGACCGCTGCACGCTGGTGTGCGACATGGTGGTTTCGCAGGATGGCGAAGTCACCGCGTACCAGTTCTATCCGGCCGTGATGCACTCGGCTGCACGCATGACCTATAACGAAGTGGCCGACATCCTGGCTGACGAGAACGGCGAGCAAGCCAAGAATCGTCCAGGCATCGTGCCGCATCTGCAACACCTGAACCAGGTGTTCCGCGCACTGCTCAAGGCACGCCAGGAACGCGGTGCGATCGACTTCGAAACCACCGAAACCTATATCGTCTGCAATGCGCTGGGCAAGATCGAAAAGATCATCCCGCGCACCCGCAACGACGCGCACCGCCTGATCGAAGAGTGCATGCTGTCGGCCAACGTGTGCGCTGCTGATTTCCTGCTGCGCCACAAGCACCCGGGCACCTTCCGCATTCACGCGACGCCGACCGAGGACAAGCTGAACCAGCTGCGCACCTTCCTCAAGCAGGTGGGCCTGAACCTGGCCGGCGGCAACAAGCCGAGCGCGCGCGACTACGCCGCCGTAATGCAGCAGATCAAGGAGCGCCCGGATGCGCAACTGCTGCAGACGATGATGCTGCGCTCGATGCAGCAGGCCGTCTACAGCCCGGACAACGTCGGCCACTTCGGCCTGGCGTTCGAGGCGTACGCGCACTTCACCAGCCCGATCCGCCGCTATCCCGATCTGCTGACGCACCGCGCGATCAAGGCGATCCTTCTCGGCAAGAAGTACGAGCCGAAGGGTATCGACCTGGCCAAGCTGAACACGACGCAGTCCAACTCGGCCCGCAAGCAGGCCGCGAAAGACAAGGCCGACGGCAAGGCGCCGAAGAACGAAAAAGACCTGACCATCTGGGACGCCCTGGGTGTGCACTGCTCGGCCAACGAACGCCGTGCCGACGAAGCATCGCGCGACGTCGAGAACTGGCTCAAGTGCTTCTTCATGCAGGACAAGATCGGTGAAGAGTACACCGGCACCATCGCCGGCGTGACCACCTTCGGCATCTTCGTCCAGCTCGATGAGCTGTTCGTCGAAGGCCTGGTGCACGTCACCGAGCTGGGCGCCGATTACTTCCAGTACGACGAAGCGCGCCATGTGTTGCGCGGCGAACGTACCGGCCAGAGCTATGGCCTGACCGACAAGGTCACCGTCAAGGTCGCGCGCGTCGACCTGGAATCGCGCAAGATCGACCTGACGCTGGCGTCCGCGCCTGGCGCCGAGTCGTCGGGCGACGATGCCGGGCGCGAGCGCAATCAGGGTGGCCGCAACAAGGAACAGCGCAGCAGCGAGCCACGCACGAACGATGGTCGTCAGAACAATGGCGGCAATGGTGGTGGCGGTAACAACGGCAATCACAACGGTGGTCACAGCAACAACAACGGCGGTAACGGTAACAACAACGGCGGTAACGGCAAGCGTTCGCGCGGTGGTCGTTCGCGTGGGCCGAAGCCAGGCAACAACGGCGGCAACAACGATCAAGGTCGTCCACAGCAGTCGCCACTCGAGATTGCACGTCCGCTTGGTCAGGATGGCATCGAGCCGCAACAGGCCAAGCCGAAATCGCGCAAAGCCCGTCAGAAGGCCAAGGCAGCCGAGCGCGCTGCGGCAGCAGCAGCGGCACCAATGACGACAGCGACGCCACAGGCACCAGTGCAGGCAGCGAAGCCGGCACCAGCGCCAGTGCAGGCCCAGAAACCAGCGCCAGTGCAGGCGCAGAAGCCAGCGCCGGCACCGGTTGTAGCACCAGCCCCAGCACCGGTCGCGCAGCCAAAGCCAGCCGAAGCAGCCGCTGCGCCAGCGCCAGCGCGCAAGCCGCGTGCAACCAAGGCCGTCGTCAACGACGTGGTCGCGGCTGCACCAGCCCCTGCGCCAGCGCCGGTTACCGACGCCAAGCCAGTGAAAGCTGCAGCAAAGAAAGCGGTCGCGAAAGCGCCTGCTGTTACTGCACCAGCTGCACCAGCTGCACCCGTCGTGGCAACGCCAGCGGTCAAGGCCCCAGCCAAAAAGGCTGTTGCCAAGACGGCTGCTGTAAAAGCGACAGTCGAGGCAGCACCAGTTGATGCACCGGCCAAAGCAGCAGCGGTCAAGGCCCCAGCGAAAAAGGCAGCGGTCAAGGCACCAGCCAAGTCAGCAGCAGTCAAGGCTCCGGTCGAAACCGTTGCTGTCAAGGCGCCGGTCAAGGCAGCGGCAGTCAAGGCTCCGGCCAAGGCAGCAGCGGTCAAAACGCCCGCCAAGGCAGCAGCCACCAAGGCCCCGGCCGAGCCAGTCGCAGCCAAAGCACCGGCCAAGAAGGCGGCAGCTGCACCACGCAAGGCGGCAGCCAAGGTTGTCGCTGAGCCGGCAGCGCCGAAGGCAGTCAAGGCTCCGGCCAAAGCTGCCACCAAGCCCGCAGTGAAAACTGCAGCGAAGACCGCAGCCAAAACCAGCAAGAAGTAAGTCCCTGAAAGTATTCGAAAAGTAGCAAATGAAAAATAAAATGATTTTCGGCTTCCACGCCGTGACCTCGCGACTGCGTCACGAGTCGCAGTCGGTGGAAGAAATCTTCGTCGATGCCGAGCGCAACGACGGCCGCATGAAGGACCTGATCGCGAACGCCAAGGCGGCCGGCGTGCGCGTCATGCCCGTCGAGGCCGCGCGTCTCGACAAGATCACCGGTACTCGTCGTCACCAGGGCGTGATCGCGTTTGCCAGCCAGCTCGCGCTGGCGCGCAATCTCGATGAGCTGCTCGACGCCATCGAAGGTCCGCCGCTGCTGCTGATCCTGGATGGCATCACCGACCCGCACAATCTGGGCGCCTGCCTGCGCGTGGCCGACGGTGTCGGCGCGCACGCGGTCATCGTGCCGAAGGACCGTGCGGTCGGCCTGAACGCCACCGCCGCCAAGGTCGCCAGCGGCGCCGCCGAGACGGTCCCGTACATCACGGTGACCAACCTGGCGCGCACGATGCGCGAGCTGAAGGAACGCGACATTCTCCTGATCGGCACCACGGACGACGCCGACAAGGGTCTGTACGAAGCCGACTTCTCGGGCCCGGCCGCACTGGTCATGGGTTCGGAAGGCGAGGGCATGCGCCGCCTGACGCGCGAGACCTGCGATGTGCTGGTCAGCATCCCGATGTTCGGTTCGGTCGAAAGCCTGAACGTGTCGGTGGCTTCGGGCGTCTGCCTGTACGAAGCGCGCCGCCAGCGCATCGGCCGCGACAGCTGATTGTTCTTCATGCCCGGATTGCTGCGCTCGCGGCAATCCGGGCAGTTTCATCCCTCCGCAGTACCAAATCCCCACCCAGTAACGCTCTTCCCGAATCGGCGACGAAACACGCCAGGCCATCCTGCGCCAACGACGGTGGTAAACTCGCTTCGAATAACTGAACCGTTTGGCATAACAAGGAAACGCATGACGAATGAAATGGTGGCGATACTCGATCCGGTCGAGCTGCGCGTGCTGGCCGTGCTGGCCGAAAAAGAAGGCCTGACGCCCGATAATTATCCGATGTCGCTCAATGCGATCGTCAATGGCTGCAACCAGTTGTCGAGCCGCGATCCGGTCATGCAGATCAGCGAAGCGGTCGTGCTCGATACGCTGCAGCGGCTGGCCGAGCGCAAGCTCGTGAACGCCATCTCGCAGGCCGGTGCGCGTGTCGTCAAGTACGAGCACCGCATGCGCATCAAGTGGACACTTGAGCAGGACAAGCTGGCCGTGCTCACGATCCTGATGCTGCGCGGCCTGCAGACGGCCGGCGAGATCCGCACCCGCAGCGGGCGTCTGCACGAATTCAAGACGGTGGCCGATGTCGAAACGGCGCTGCAATTCTTGATCGACAAATACCCGCCGCTGGTCGTAAAACTCGAGCGTGCGCCGGGCACCAAGGAATCGCGTTACGGCCAGCTGCTCGGTGGCGAGATCACCATCGTCGCCGGCAGCGAGCAGACGTCCAGCAGCGCGAGCAACCTGACCCAGGGTGGTCGCATCGCGCAGCTCGAAGAAGAAGTCGCCGCCCTGCGCGGCGAGATGGAAGACCTCAAGGGCCAGTTCGAGGCGTTTCGCCAGCAGTTCCAGTAACCGGCTCGAACGCCAGTTCGATCAGCGCGACGCGACAATTGCGCCACTCGACCAGCAGGTGGTTCGTGCGATCATCGCCATGATCGCACTGCGCTTGTGGACTTTCAGGTTGCGCATCGCGTGTTCACACCCAGCATCAGGGTGGAAAGACCTCGCATCGCGCTCACCCCTCGTCACGCCAGCGGCGCAGGCGAATGGCGCCGTAGATCATGGCGCAGCCAGCAGCGGCCGCGATCCAGACACCCGGCGTGAGCAGCGTGCTGTAGGACGTGCCCAACAGCAGCGGCCCATCGAGCCCGGCCTGTTGCTGCTGCGCCAGCGCCGCGCCGTTGACTTCGCCGAACCAGATCCCGGGGAACACGCCCAGCAGCACCCGCGCCACGATCTCTTCGCCGAACCACTTGACGTTCATTGACACCCCGGCAAAACGCCCAGCCAGGAAATCGAACCAGGCCAGGATCGCAAGCGCCACCAGCGGCGCGCCGACGGCCCACAGGAACACGCGCGACTTTGCCCAGCTCGACACCAGCAGCAGCCAGCCGACCGTCGGCAACGACCACAGAATGTACAGCGGCAGGAAGCTGATCAGATACACGGGCGCCAGGTAGAAGTCGATATTGGCCAGCACCGGCGCGATCAGGTTGATGCCCTTGATGGCGCCGCCCAGCAGGCCGATCACCAGCAGGATCAGCGACGCCGCAATGCCGATCGCGATGGTCGCCAGCGGCGCAACCAGCAGCGCCGTCACCGCCTTCGACAGTACGGTCTGCGCATCGGACATCGGCAGCGACTTCCAGAACAGGATGCTGCGGTCGCGCCGGTCGTCGTACAGCGCCGCCATGCAGTAGAAGAACACGACCACCGGCAGCACGAAGAACAGCGGCGCCGTGATCACCAGGTAGCTCGACGCGGCGGCAGCGGCCAGCTTGGCCAGCATCGCGGGCGGCAAGCCATTGACCGTCATCACTTGTGCGCCGCTGACCTGCACGTGGAACGACGGGTTGGCGATGATCGCGTACAAGAAGCCGCCACCGAACAGCAGCACGAGCACGGCGGCCACTGCCAGCGGCGCCCAGAAGAAGGCGCCCTTGTGTTCCCACAGTTCGCGCCGGATCAGCCATTTCATGGTGCTCATTGGCGTAGTCATGCGTAGGTTCCTTTCATGGTGGCGACGAACAGGTCGGCCACGCTCGGGTTGCGGACTTCGCCGAGTGCCGCCAGCTGGGTGCGGGACAGGCCGCCAGCGCGCAGTGCGTCAAAGAGCATCACGGATTTGCCGAACACCGTGCGCTCGTCGATCGGTTGCAGCGCTCTGGCCGCCGCCAACTTGTCGCTGCCCACCATGACTTCGACGTAGCGCTCGCCGATCTCTTCCATCGACGCCGCCAGCGCAATCTTGCCGTCGCGGATGAACAGCAGGTCGGTCAGGATGTGCTCGACTTCCTCGACCTGGTGCGTCGTGATGACGATCGTCTTGTGCTCGTCAAAATAGTCTTCGAGCAGATTCTGGTAAAACGCCTTGCGGTAAATGATGTCCAACCCCAGCGTGGGCTCGTCCAGCACCAGCAGCTTCGCGTCGATCGCCATCACGAGCGCCAGGTGCAGTTGCACGATCATGCCCTTGGACATTTCCTTCACCTTCATCGTCGGCGTCAGCTTGGTGTTGGCGATGTAGCGTTCGGCCTTGCTGCGGTCGAAGCGCGGATGCACGCCGGCCACGAAGTCGACCGCATCCTTCACGCGCAGCCAGAGCGGCAGGATGGCGACGTCGGCGATGAAGCACACGTCCTTCATCAGCTCATCGCGCTGGGTGCGCGGATCGAGGCCCAGCACCGACAGCTCGCCTTCGCACTGGATCAGGCCAAGGGCCGCCTTGAGCGTCGTTGTCTTGCCCGAGCCGTTGGGGCCGATCAGCCCGACAATGCGGCCGGCGGCGATCTCGATGTCGATGCTGTCGACGGCGATCCGCTTGCCGTAGTGTTTGGTCAAGCCACGCGCGGAAATGACGGCGCTCATGCGGCACCTGCATGGTCGGCGTTGTTCAGCAGTTCTTTGACGTCCAGGCCCAGGCGGCGGATACGCTCGAGCATCGCCGGCCACTCTTCACTGATGAAACGTGCGCGCTCGCTTGCCAGCAGTTTCTCGCTGGCGCCTTCGGTGACATACATGCCAATTCCCCTTCGTTTTTCCACCAGATTCTCGTCGACCAGTTCCTGATAGGCCTTCGACACGGTGATTGGGTTGAGTTGATAGTCGGCCGCGATCTGGCGCACCGAGGGCAGGGCGTCGCCAGCCTTGAGATCGCCGTCGAGCATCATGCCGACGACGCGCTCCTTGAGCTGGCGGTAAATCGGGGTCTTATCGTTCCAGCCGACGGTCATCGGGGGCCTCCGTGGTGGTTCGGTGCGGCGTCATCGTGATGCGCATGCCTGCCTCCTCATGGTGGTTTGTTGAATTGGTGTTGTAGTTGAGTATAACAGTGGTCGCGCAAAGGTCAACATGCAGATGCGAGATTATGCAGTGGGGATGTAGGGTGGGCGGGTTTCCCGCCCACGCGTTCAAACCAACGTCGACCACCCAGGCATGCCACGTGACGTTGAACGCGTGGGCGGCATAGCCGCCCACCCTACCGGGATGTCAGAACGGTGCCGTCGATGTTGTAGCGTACGAGACTGCCGTCATGGTGCAGCGCGATCCAGCCGCCACGGTGTGGTGCTTCGTCGAGCTCCCAGTCGGGCAGCACGTAGCGCAGCTTGTCGCCATGCGCATGGATGGCAGGCCGGTGCGTGTGCCCATGAATGATGACGTCGGCATCGAGCGAGGCAAACACATCGGCTACCGCATCGGGCGTCACGTCCATCGTCTCGTACGATTTGCCCGTGTGGGCTTCGCGCGAACCTTCGCGCAGGCCGGCGATGATGCCCTTGCGCTGCGCCAGCGGCATGCCGAGAAATTGCGCCTGCCATTCCGGAGCGCGCACCTGGGCGCGAAACGCCATGTATTTGGTGTCGAGCGTGCACTGCGCGTCGCCATGCACGAGCGCAACGCGGCGCGTGCCGGCCTCGATGACATGGGGTTCTTGCAGCAGGGTCAGATGGGCGGCGTGCGCAAAGCCTTCACCAACCAGGAAGTCGCGGTTGCCCGCCATCCAGAAGACCGTCACGCCGGCATCGGCGACGGCGCGGATCGCCGTGATGATGGTCTGGTGGAACGGGTCGGCAACGTCGTCGTCACCGGCCCAGTATTCGAAGATATCGCCGAGCAGATACAACTGCTCGGCATGCACCGCGCGCTCGGCCAGGAAGCGCAAAAATGCTTCCAGCGTGCGCGGGTGCGAGACCTGCAGGTGCAGGTCGGAGATGAACAGCGCGAACGGGCGCGCAGGCAGCGTCATTGGCGTACTCAAGACGATGACTGATGCTGGTGCGCGCCGAACATTACAGAACTTCGATTTTCTCGATGATGACTGGATCGACCGGCACGTCGGAGTGCATGCCGCCGCGGCTGGTCTTGACGTTGTTGAGCGCGTCGACGACGTCCTGGCCGCCGGTGACTTTACCGAACACGGCGTAACCCCAGCCATCCTGGCCCGGGTAGTCGAGGAAGGCATTGTTCTTGGTGTTGATGAAGAACTGGGCCGATGCCGAATGCGGATCCGACGTACGGGCCATGGCCAGGGTGTACTTGTCGTTCTTCAGGCCGTTCTTGGCTTCGTTCTCGACGGTTGCTGGCGTTGGCTTTTGCTTCATGCCTGGCTCGAAACCGCCGCCCTGGATCATGAAGTCCTTGATCACGCGGTGGAAGATCGTGTTGCTGAAGTGACCCTTGTTGACGTAGTCGATGAAGTTGGCAACGGTCTTCGGTGCTTTTTCAGCGTCCAGTTCAGCGGTGATGTTGCCCTGATTGGTGGTGATGAGAATTGTCGTCATGTGGTGTCCTTGTAATTGGTTGATGGGCGTGCGCGCCGGATGCAGGCGCGGCGGAACCGTTATTTTACTAGCTTGTCGCCCTTGAGCAGCGTCACGGACGTAATCTTGATCGGCACGACCGGCACGTTCTGCATGCCGCGCACGTCGTCGACCACGACGGCCTTGATCTTGTCGACCGTCTCCTGGCCCTTGATCACCTTGCCGAACACCGTGTAACCGGAGCCACCGACGAACGGGAAGTCGATGCCCGAATTGTCGGCCACGTTGATGAACCATTGCGAGGTGGCGCTGTCAGGATTGTCTTCGCGCGCCATCGAAATCGTGTACGGCTGGTTCGACAGGCCGTTGTTCGATTCGTTCTTGATGGGCTTCTGTGTCTTGCGGCCTTCAAACTTTTCGTTCATGCCGCCGCCCTGGATCATGAAGCCTTCGATCACGCGGTGGAAGATCGTGCCGTTATAGGCGCCCGACTTGGCATAGGCCGCGAAGTTGGCCACGGTCTTGGGGGCTTTCTCCTGATCGAGCTCGACGACGATCTCGCCCATGCTGGTCTTGATCGAATACTGCGGCATGTCGGCCGCCAGCGCGCTGCCAGAGAACAGCAGGCCGCAGGCGAGGGCAGCGGTAGCGCCGGCGACGCGCACGAGGGCGAAGCGGCGGTTGAATGACGATGACATCTGGCTTCCTCTGATGGACCGCGCACGTGGCGCTGTCAAGGGTTGTCCCAAAAATAAAGCTGGTCCGTATGGGGCCAGCCGGGTTTTTATCAATGCTATACTTTCCTTGAAGCGCACAAGAGAAGCGCTTACAAACAACGTCCCATTCTATCAAATAAGAATAACACCGAGGCCCCAGGCGCACCCCACGCCGCACCCATCCGGCTGGCGCGCATGCAATGCCGCGCCGGGATGGTCGTTGCGGCGCCGGCGAGCGTTTGCCATCCTCGTGCGAACCGAAAATTCAATGAGCCAACTCAAGATTTACAACACGCTGGCGCGTGACAAGCAGGTTTTCGTCCCGAAGGTCGCCGGCAAGGTCGGCATGTATGTCTGCGGCATGACTGTCTACGATTACTGCCACGTTGGCCATGCACGCATGATGATGGCGTTCGATGTCGTGTACCGCTGGTTGCTGGCGTCCGGCTACGAGGTCGAGTATGTCCGCAACATCACCGACATCGACGACAAGATCATCAAGCGCGCCGTCGAGAATGGCGAAACCATCGGTTCGCTGACGGGCCGCTTTGTCCAGTACATGGATGAAGACACGGCCGCGCTTGGCATTCTGCCGCCGACCGTCGTGCCACGTGCTACCGAGTACGTTCCGCAGATGCTGTCGATCATTGGCAAGCTCGAACAGAAAGGCCTGGCTTACAAGACCGAAGACGGCGACGTCAATTACGCCGTGCGCGGCTTTGATGGTTACGGCAAGCTGTCGGGCAAATCGCTCGACGACCTGCGCGCCGGCGAGCGCGTCGATGTCAACACCGGCAAGCGCGATCCGCTCGACTTCGTGCTGTGGAAAGCCGCCAAGGAATCCGAGCCGCTTGATGCCAAATGGGATTCGCAGTGGGGGCAGGGCCGGCCGGGCTGGCACATCGAATGCTCGGCCATGTCGTGCGCGACGCTGGGCGAACACTTCGACATCCATGGCGGCGGCGCCGATCTGCAGTTTCCGCACCACGAAAACGAGATCGCCCAGTCCGAAGGCGCGTTCGGCGCGCCAATGGTCAACTACTGGATCCACAACGGGTTCGTGCGCGTCGATAATGAAAAGATGTCCAAGTCGCTGGGCAACTTCTTCACGATCCGCGACGTGCTCAAGAAGTACGACGCCGAAGTCGTGCGCTTCTTCATCCTGCGCGCCCATTACCGCAGCCCGCTCAATTATTCCGACGTCCATATCGACGACGCGAAGGCGGCGCTGACCCGCCTGTACACGGCGCTCAACGGCATCGAGCTTGGTAACGAGCCGGTCGCCGTCGACTGGGACGAAGCCCACGCCCGCCGCGTGCACGACGCGATGGACGACGACTTCAACACGCCGCTGGCAGTGGCGGCGCTGTTCGATCTGGCCGGCGAAGTCAACCGCACCCGGTCGATTGACGCTGCACGCCAGCTCAAGGCGCTCGCCGCCGTGATCGGCCTGCTCGAACGGTCACCGCAGGCGTTCCTGCAGGCGGGTAGCCCCGATGCGGGCGAGGGTGGTCTGGACGAAGCGGCGATCCAGGATGCGATCGCACGCCGCGCAGCCGCCAAGGCCGCGCGCGACTTCGCCGGCGCCGACGCCATTCGCAAGGCATTGACGGAGGCGGGCATCGTCCTGGAAGACAAGGCCGACGGAACGACCTGGCGCCGCACATAATGCCAGCGAACAAGGACAAGTCGGGCAGCGTGGCTGCATTGGCAGGCACGTCGCCGGCGCACGATGCGCTCGCCGTGCCGATCTACTGGGCCGAGGCCAAGCGCGAACTGATGCAGCGCGATCGCATCATGAACAAGCTGATTCCGCAGTTCGGCGACCTGCATCTGCGCGGCCAGCCCGACCCGTTCACGACGCTCGCGCGCTCGATCGTCGGCCAGCAAGTCACGCCCAAAGCGGCCGACCTGGCCTGGGGCAAGCTGCTGGCCGTCTGCCCGACCCTGGGCCCGAGCCAGATCATCAAGCTGGGCGCAGTCCAGCTGTCAGGCTGCGGGCTGTCCAAGCGCAAGACCGAATACATCCTGGACCTGGCGGACCATTTCAAGGCCAAGCGCGTCCACGCTGACCTGTGGTCCGAGATGGATGACGAAGCGGTCATCGCCGAGCTGATCCGGATTCGCGGCATCAGCCGCTGGACAGCCGAGATGTTTTTGATATTTAATCTGCTGCGGCCGAACGTCCTGCCACTGGACGATCCCGGCCTGATCCAGGGCATCAGCCAAAACTATTTCTCGGGCGAGCCGGTTTCGCGCAGCGATGCGCGCGAGGTGTCGGCCAACTGGGAACCCTGGCGCACGGTGGCAACCTGGTATTTGTGGCGCAGCCTGGACCCGGTCGCCCCTGCGGCCTGAGCTCCCGATCCGCCCGACACGCCACCGGCTTACGGTAGAATAGCGCCCTGATCCGCCGCGCAGCCTCAGAGCACGGCCAAGACATTACCCCGGAGTGACAATGACTAAATTAACTTTCCTCGATTTCGAGCAGCCGATCGCCGAGCTCGATTCCAAGATTGAAGAGCTGCGGTTCGTACAAGATGATTCCGCCGTCGATATCTCCGAGGAGATCGATCGCCTGGACAAGAAAAGCCAGCAGCTCACCAAAGACATCTACGCCAAGCTGACTCCGTGGCAAGTGTCGAAGATTTCGCGTCACCCGCAGCGTCCGTACACGATGGACTATGTGAACTCGATTTTCACTGATTTCCATGAGTTGCACGGCGACCGCACGTTTGCCGACGACCAGTCGATCATCGGCGGCCTGGCCCGCTTCAACGGCCAGCCCTGCATGGTCATCGGCCACCAGAAGGGCCGCGACACCAAAGAGCGCGCGATGCGCAACTTCGGCATGCCCAAGCCCGAAGGCTACCGCAAGGCCATGCGCCTGATGAAGCTGGCCGAAAAATTTGGCCTGCCGATCTTCACGTTCGTCGACACCCCGGGCGCATTCCCCGGCATCGAAGCGGAAGAGCGCGGCCAGTCCGAAGCCATCGGTCACAACCTGTACGTGATGGCCGAACTGAAAGTGCCGCTCATCGCCACCATCATCGGTGAAGGCGGTTCGGGCGGCGCACTGGCCATCGCGGTGGGCGACGCGGTGCTGATCCTGCAATACGCGACCTACTCGGTGATTTCGCCGGAAGGCTGCGCATCGATCCTGTGGAAGACGTCCGAGCGCGCGGCCGATGCTGCCGATGCACTGGGCCTGACCGCGCACCGCCTGAAGGCGATGGGCCTGGTCGACAAGATCGTCAACGAACCACTGGGTGGCGCGCACCGCGACCCGAAACAGATGGCGCAACTGCTCAAGCGCGCACTGGCCGACACGCTGCGCCAGTTCCAGGGCATGAAGACCAAGGACCTGCTTGAAGCCCGTCACGCCAAGCTGATGGCATATGGCAAGTTCAAGGAAACGCCGCCGCGCGAAGAGTAAGCCTGACCAGCGCGTTTTAATCAGCGAGTCCCAGCAGCAAGTTCCAGCAGCGAGTCTCAGCAGCGAGTCCCTACAGTGAGCAGAACCAATCGCGGGACCGATCCAGCCGGATCGGTCCCGGCAACATGCAATGAGGCGCTCGCGCGCCTGTCCACCACCTACACGCCCACCTCGATCGCGATCGCCTGCAGTGGCGGCCTCGACTCGATGGTCTTGCTGCACCTGGCCCACGCCTGGTGCGCGCAGCAGGGCATCCCGCTGTTTGCCTTCCATGTCCATCATGGCCTGAGCCCGAATGCTGACGCCTGGCTCGCGCACTGCGAACGCAGCTGCGCCGAGTTAGCTGTGCCGTTCGACCATCGCCACGTGACGATCCCGGTCGACGGTTCCGGCGTGGAAGCGGCTGCACGCCGCCCCCGTTATGCGGCGCTGGGCGCCATGTGCCGTGAGCATGGCGCGACGCTGCTGCTGACGGCCCACCACCTCGACGACCAGGCCGAAACCGTGCTGCTGCAATTGCTGCGCGGCTCGGGGCCGGCGGGTTTGTCCGGCATGGAATCGGCCAACCGCTCGCCTGGCTTGCTGGGCGACGACGTGACGGTGATGGCGCGCCCGCTGCTGACGCAACCGCGCGCGGCGCTCGAGGCCTACGCCGCGACGCATGGTTTGCGCTGGGTCGAGGATGAATCCAACCAGGATGCGCGCTATGCCCGCAACGCGCTGCGCCATCAGGTGATGCCGGCGCTGGCCGCGAACTTTCCCGGCTTCCAGGCGCGCCTGGCGCGCGGCGCCGCGCACGTGGCATCGGCCCAGCGCATGCTCGAAGAGCTGGCGGCGCAGGACCTGGCCGCCTGTCTGGATGGCGATGCGGTCGACCTCGCCGTGCTCGGCGCGCTCAGCGCCGACCGGATCGACAATTGCCTGCGCCATCTGTTTGCCGTACGTGGGCTGGCGATGCCGTCGACCGCGTGGCTCGCCGAAATGGTCTGGCAATTGTTCTCGGCGCGCGAGGATGCGCAGCTGAAGGTCACGCATCCTGACTGCCACATCCGCCGCCATCGCGGCAAGGTGTACCTGACGCCGCACTTGCCCGAACTGGCAGGCATGCGCGACCCGGACGACCTTGGCATCTTCGTCAAGGAAGGGCAGCGCTTCCGCTGGCAGGGCGAAGCGTCGATGGCGTTTCCGGCCTACGGCGGCGTGCTGCACTTCGTGCCGGCCGCCCGCGGCTTCGACGCCGCCTGGCTGCGCGCGCTGCCGTTGATGATCGATTTCCGCAAGGGCGGCGAGCGCCTCAAGACGGCGGCCAACCGGCCCACGCGCGGCCTGAAGGCGCACTTCCAGGCGCTGGGCGTGCCGGCCTGGGAGCGCGAGCGCCTGCCCACCGTCAGCCGTGGCCGCGAGCTGTTGTTCGCCGCCGGCATCGGGATGGACTGTGCGCATGTGCTGGAAGGCGGCGAGGACAGGATCGAATTGCGCTGGGAAGCGAACACGGCCTGAGGCAGAGAGGCAAGCGCGGCCAGTGGCGTTGCGAAAAGCATTAGGTTATGTTCTTTTCGTATAGCTTTTCCGCCAACGAGCCTTGTGATGCCGCGCTGCACCATGCTAGAGTAAGGGTCCCTTTTTGATCCTTACCCTAGCTGGAACCCTTCCTGATATGGCTTTAATTGTCCACAAATACGGCGGGACGTCGATGGGATCGACGGACCGTATCAAGAATGTCGCGGCCCGTGTGGCCAAGTGGCACGACGCAGGTCACCAGATCGTCGTCGTGCCGTCCGCCATGTCGGGCGAAACCAATCGCCTGATCGGTCTGGCCAAGCAGATCATGGATCAGCCCGACCCACGCGAACTGGACATGATCGCGTCGACCGGCGAGCAAGTGTCCGTGGGCCTGTTGGCCATGGCGCTGCTGGCCATCGGCAAGGACGCGGTCTCGTACACCGGCTGGCAGGCGGGCATCCGCACCGATTCGTCGTTCACGAAGGCGCGCATCCAGTCGATCGACGACACGCGCGTGCTGCGCGACCTGGCCAACGGCAAGATCGTCATCATCACGGGTTTCCAGGGCATGGACGAGGACGGCAATATCTCGACCCTCGGCCGTGGCGGTTCGGACACCTCGGCGGTGGCGATTGCAGCCGCGCTGAAGGCCGACGAATGCCTGATCTACACCGACGTCGACGGCGTCTACACGACCGACCCGCGCGTGGTCGACGAGGCGCGCCGCCTGTCGAAGATCACCTTCGAAGAAATGCTCGAGCTGGCGTCGCTGGGCTCGAAAGTGCTGCAAACCCGCTCGGTGGAGTTTGCGGGCAACTACCAGGTACCGACGCGCGTGCTGTCGTCGCTGACCGATCCCCTGATGCCCCTGGCCGAAGAAGCCAGCTCCGGCACCCTGATTTCGTTTGAGGAAGAAAGCAATATGGAACAAGCCGTCATCTCCGGCATCGCCTTCAATCGCGATGAAGCAAAGATCACCGTCCTGGGCGTGCCGGACAAGCCAGGTGTCGCATTCCACATCCTGGGCCCGATCGCCGAAGCCAATATCGAAGTCGACATGATCATCCAGAACCAGTCGGTGGACGGCAAGACCGACTTCACCTTCACGGTTTCGCGCAACGACTACGTGCAGGCGATGAAGGTACTGGAAGACCAGAAGGACATCCTGGGCGCCGCCAAGATCGTCGGCGACGCCAAGGTCTCGAAGGTCTCGGCCGTGGGCGTGGGCATGCGCAGCCACGTCGGCGTGGCCTCGGACATGTTCCGCACGCTGTCTGAAGAGGGCATCAACATCCAGATGATCTCGACGTCGGAGATCAAGATTTCGGTGCTGATCGACGAGAAGTACATGGAACTGGCCGTGCGCGCCCTGCACAAGTCATTTAATCTCGAACAAAGTTAAGCCAGTTTGCAATTTTTTGGGTGTGTTTTCTTGACCAAATGAGCACCAACCCTTAAGATGCTTGCACTCAGCGCTGACGGAAACGTTGGTACTGATTGGAGACGTGGCCGAGTGGCCGAAGGCACATCCCTGCTAAGGATGCATACGGCTTATACCTGTATCGTGGGTTCGAATCCCACCGTCTCCGCCAGAAAAAAGCAAAAAGCTCCCGCAAGGGAGCTTTTTCCGTTAACGCCTCCCGGAGACGAGGGGGCCATCTGCATGGCCCCCGCGTGGGATTCGAAGGGCTGCCCATACTTGGGCAGCCCTCTCCGAATCGTCCATCTGCTGTGCGCGACGCGCACAGCGCAGCGCGCCGTGGGCGCGCTTCCCATTCACACTTCCGCACTAAAGCATGCGTCCCAACCAGCAGCTCGCGCAAAGCGCGGCGCCCGCAGCCATCTGCTCAGGCCGAGCCCGTGTCGCAATGTCAGACCAGACCCTCGCCGTCCGCTAAGCAGGGGTCAAATAACCGTTCTAAACTATCTGGGCGAAAAAATACCCGCGCTGGGCGGGTGGGCAGAGGTACTACAAAAGCAAAGGCCACCCGGAGGTGGACCTGTTGTCGCTAATTCTCGTTTCGCCATCCAGGCGTGCCGTAGCGCCTTAAGGGGTGACTGGCTTCGCTGCAGCCTTGTTGCAAAGTTCCGGCACAGATCCTTTCCGCATCCCTCTTGACTCGAGTACGCGCTCGAGCCTGGTGAATTGACCCATACACTGATCGAAATCCGCGTGGGTGCTGGGGTATGACTTTGATTCTGGGCCGCCGATGCTCTCAATCGTCTGAGCCAAATTCTCGAGCGCAGCCTTGCGCACTGTGCAAGCCTCGACAGCCAAGTCAACTGTCGACATATCTTTCATTTTCTGATCATCGAGTGCCACGCACTTTTCCGCCAAGGCGGGAACGGAAAGAACAAAAGCGACCACTCCCACTACGATGTTTTTCATCTGCGCTCCTTGTAAATGCAACTTAAAATAATAAAGCGGTTTCTTCCAGTAATTCCAGGTCACGCCATGCCAGGTCCGGCGACGCCAGCACATCGGTGCCGGGCAAGTCGGTCAAGATCGCGCCGACAACCGCAAGCACGCCCGAGAAGATCAGCAGGTTCTGACGTTGCTCCATAAGGTTGACGTTCGCGACGCTCATTGCCGGGGTGCGGACCGGTAGCCGAAGTCCCTGGACTCGACGTCGACATTGACCTTCATGTTGAGTGCGAAGACGCTGAGCGCCAAGCCGACTACCAACGTTAAGATGCCGAAGAATTCCATGTTATAGACCTGTGCAGGATTAAAATTTCCGACGTCTAGGCGTACCGCTTTGCCCGCGCGAGTATATCAAGTTGCTTATCAAAAAATACTCACCGATTATTGCTAAATGTGATCGCTTTCTTTGCGGACCACCTTGCCGATGACCAGGCAATCGCCCTTGTTGCACAGCTTCCGATGGTATTTGCGCTGGTCGGAATTGTCCGAGGTGAGCCACCACTGGCCCGCGTCACGCGACAGGCGCTTCACGACTGCCTCACCCTCGTAGTAGGGATCTAAACTTTAAATAGCTTAGAGTGCTTTACTGAGAGTGGTTTAGAGTTCTACTTGCTGCACGAGCCTAGCTTTTTGGAATCTTGCACATGACCACTTCCACCGACGAAGCCCGCCACGTGATCGAGCAGCTGGGTGGCAACGTCAAGACCGCGTTGTTCTGCGACACCTCGGCAACCAAGGCTTGCTATCTGTCTCATTTGAACTATACTTCCGTATCAAAGGAGGCAAAGCATGTCGAACGCTAAAGCAGCCGCAAAGCTCCCTGCAGGCCACCATGCAGAGACAGGCGAGCCTGCCCGCGCAGGGATGCAAAACGTGGTCATCGGCACAGAGCGGACAGCCTCACCGGCGCGGGCCGGCACCCATGTCGCCGAGGCCATTCCCCTTTACCGGTCAGATCCCCAGGCGCGCATTGCGGTCATACGCCGCGGTATTCCTGCCGCAATGATCAGCAGTCTCTCGGGCAGGATGGGCATGAGCAAGGAAACCCTGCTCTCCAGCCTGGGCTTGTCGCGGGCGACCATCAGTCGCAAGGAGAAAGACGCTGCCTTGCTGTCGAAGGACGAATCAGAGCGCGTCCTGGGTGTCGAAACCCTGATCGGCATGGTGCAGGCCATGGTCGAGCAATCCGGCGATCCGGCCGATTTCAATGCCGCGCGCTGGGTGTCGGAATGGCTGACGAAGCCATTGCCGGCCCTGGCCGGCGAGACGCCTGCAAGTTATATGGATACGTTCGAGGGGCAAAAGCTGGTCGCAGAGTTGCTGGCGATGAGCCAGAGCGGGGCCTACGCTTGAACAAGCAGGTCTGGCGCATCGCCGTCGAGGCGCCTGCCTACAGCGCCAACGACTTGCGCGGAACCGGCGCGAAGATGACGGGCGGGCGCTGGAACAGCAAGGGTACGCCCATTGTCTATGCCGCTGACAGCATTGCGCTCGCGACCCTGGAAACCGTTCACTACCTGAGTAGCGGCGGGCTGCCTTTCAACCGCTATCTGGTGCGGATCGAGATTCCGGATACGGTGTGGGCCGTGCGCCAGATTCTTGATCCACTTCCAGGCGGATGGGACGCCGTTCCGGCCGGTATGGCCTCCAGGCAGGCTGGTGATGCCTGGATCGCATCAAGCGCCACGGCGCTGCTGTTGGTGCCCTCGGTGATCGTCCCTGACGAATATAACGTCCTGATCAATCCACAGCACGCTGATGCCGGTGCAATTGTGGCCACGACCTTAAGGCGGTGGAATTATGACCCGCGGTTTTTCCCGTGACAGAACCGATCGCCATCCACGATGACCTTGTCCACGCTGCACATCCGTGACGCTGGCCCTGCCGACGAGGCATTCTTCGCCAGCCTGTACCGGAGCACACGCGACGACTTGCTGGCGCTGCCGGCCGATCCTTTGGTGATCGATGGCCTGATCGCCATGCAGCAACGGTTGCAAGTGGCTGGCTACCGCAACAGCTATCCGCAGGCCGTGTATCAGGTGCTGGAACGGGATGGCGTGGCAGTGGGACGCCTGGTCACGGCGGCCGCCGATGGCGTCATCCGGGTGGTGGACATTGCCGTTTTACCCTCTGCACGCCGCACGGGTGTGGCTGCCGACGTCTTGCGCCGCCTGCAGGCGCAGGCGGCGGGGGCAGGGCATGCGGTGGCGCTGTCGGTGCGCCAGGATAATGTGGCCGCGCGCCATCTGTACGAGGCGCTGGGATTCGCCGTGGACAGCGAAGACACGATGCGCCTCGAGCTGCGCTGGTGCGCTCAGATCGGTGGCGGGCCGTCGCCAGACAGCGCCTTGCCCGTCAGGTAGCAGGTGTGCTCAGTGCGCGCCTGCGGTCACACCACCCACAGGCCAGCACCTGCAAACTGGGCGTCGACCACGCCGTCCTGGTTCAGCCAGGTGGCGATCAGCTCGGCCCGCGTGTGGTTCGTTAGGTAGTTCTCCCAGCTCGCCTGGCCGCCAGCCGCACCCGCGCTCAGGCCCGAGTTGTCGTACAGCGCCTGGACGAAGGCGGCATCGTTGATGCTGTCGTAACGCAGTTTGAATTCGGTGGTGGCGATGAAGTCCTGCACCAGCTGCGCGCCGTCGATGTCACGCCCGAGCCACCACTGGAAGCCGCCCAGGTCGCCGGCGCGATCCAGCACCGTCTGGTACAACAGGCCGAGTTGCTTTACCTTCGCCGGCCCGTCCTGCAGGAAGCCGAGGTCCAGCATGCCGTCGCTGAAGTTGCCCATATCGATGCCGCTCAGTTGGTCGAGAGTGCCGCTGGCCTTGTGCTCCACATTCAGGCGGCCATCCTCACCGATGATGAACTTGTAGTCAGCGGTCTTGCCGGCATAGACCCCGATATCGGCGCCGTCGTCGGCAATCCAGTCCGTCTCGCGCGCAACCGTGCCTGCGCCGATCAGGTAGCCGTCCGCCGTGTTCCAGGCACGCTCGTGTTCGGCGCTGTGCGCGATCGCCACCAGCGCGTCGGCGCGGCTGATGGCCGGGGTGGTGGGGCTGCCGGTCAGCTGGCCGAGCCAGTAGGCGAGGCCCGCGACATCGGGTATGCGGCCGAAGGCATTGCCATAGACCGCTTCGATGAAGCCGGCGTCGGAGGAGGCGCTGCCGCTGGTGGCCAGCCATTCGGGCGATGCGAGGATGCCCGCGGCCACGGTGCCGGGCGTGACGCCGTCCTGCGCCCAGAAGGTCAGGCCGCCCAGGTCGGGGGCGCGGCCCAGGGCGGCGTGGTACAGCAGCGAGATGGACGACAGCATCGGCTTGTCGGCGCCAAGAAACGCCAGTTCCGTGGCCGAGGCGTTCAATTCGGCCAACGTCAGCCGTTCAGTCTGGCCCGGTGCGAACAGCGCCGTCTGATGGCGCGCCGTCAGGGTGTCGTCGGCTTTGAGATAGAACTCCCACGGGCCTTGCGTACTGCGCCCGCCCTGGAGTACGTTGTTGCCGGCGCCGCCGGCGAGGCGGTCGTTGCCGATGCCGCCGACCAGGATGTCGTTGCCCGAGCCGCCATCGAGCAGGTCGTCGCCGCCTGCGCTGCCGACGATGTCGTTGCCACCGCCGCCCAGGAGCACGTCGTCGTCGGCGCCCAGCAAGATGTTTTGGATGGCATCGTCGCCCGTCACAAAATTGCGCCCGGCACCGCCGCGTACCGTGACGGCGCCGACGATGGCGGCGAAGTCGACGTTGTTCAGTTGCAGCGTGCTGCCCGCAGGCAGGCCGGTGGCGTCGATGACCAGGCCGATCGCGGTGGCGGTCTGGCCGCCGCCCAGCGGCGTGGTCGAACTTCCGTTGATCAGGATGGTTGGCGGCGAGTTCAAGCCCGGTGCTGCGGACAACACGATGGTCTGGCTCTGCAGCAGCGTGCCCGGCGCCAGACTGTCGAGGAAGCCGGCGCCGTTGCCGGTCATGCCCGACTGGGCGCTGGAACCGTCTTCAGTCTGGTTGTCGATGCGGCCGATCAGGTCGAGCAGGGCTTGCTGGCTGGTGAGCAGACTCGACGGCCCTTCGGCCCGCAGGCCGGTGCCGACCGGAAGGCTGACCATCAGTTCGGTACGTGGACCGGCACCGGTGCCCAGGCCCAGCGGGATATCGGCCAGGTTGCCGTTCGGGGTGGCCGGATCGTCGCTGCGGGTGCCGGTAATGATGGGCACCGTCAGCGCCTGGCCGGCGAGTCCGGTGACTGGATCGACCGGCAGGATGTCCGTCTGCACCGCGACGCCGTCGATCGTGTCCGATGCGGGCGGGTCGGCCGGCGGAATGACTGGTGGCGTGGTTTGCACCGCGTAGTTTGGCGAGGAAGCATTGCCCACGCCAGGATTGCCGGCCAGATCGGCCACGTTGGCCAGACTGACCGCAACGACGTTGGATGCCGCGAGGATGTTGGCATCCGGCGTGAAGGTTGCGCGCCAGGTCATGCCAGCATCGAGCGTGGTGAACGTGCCCAGGGCGCCGTTGGGCGCCGTGACTGCTGACGCGTCGAAGCCGCTGACGATCTCGTTGAAGGCAATCGTCAGTTGCGCCGTCTCGCCGGCGCGCAGGTCGACGTCCGAGAGCGTGACAGTCGCCGTTGGCGCCAGCGTGTCGACCCCGTAGTTGCCGCTGGTCGTGCTGCCGGTACCGGCATTGCCGGCCAGGTCGCTCACGCCGGCATAGTTCAGCGTCAGCGTATTGGTAGCATCGGTGACGTTGTCGAGCGGAGTCAGAACGGCGGTCCAGATATGGCCGCCGTCGGCCGACATCAGGTTCGACAAGGCGCCGTTGGCGACCGTCACGTTGGCGACCGTCACATCGGCTACAGTGAAGTCCTGCACGGCTTCGCTGAAGCGGAACGTGACGGTGGCCGTGTCGCCGCCCTTGAGCGCGGTGTCGGTCAGCTCGATGGCGCCCGACAGGGTCGGCGCCGTCTGGTCGACGGTGTAGTTCTGCCCGGCGCTGTAGCCGCCCGCGATGGGCTGGCCACTGCCGCCCTGGATGCCGGTGCCGCTGGCATTGAGGTCCAGGCGCAGTACGCCGTCACCGGCGATGTTGTTGACGGTGACGCTCCAGTTCGCGCCGCTCCCGGAGACTGCACCGATGTTGGCAGTGACGCCACCGCTCGCCACGAGCGTGAAGTCGCTTGCGTCGACGCCGGTAACGCTGTCCGAGAACGTGACCGCATACACGACGCTGGTGGCGTTGGTCAGTTCGTTACCGACGCGCACGATGCCGGTGACGGCAGGCGCGAGGGCGTCGACCAGGATGCCGGCGGTTGCCCCGACGGCGTTGAGCGTGGTGGCCGCCGCGTTGCCAGCCGTGTCACGGATCGTGCCACCGTTGAACGACAGCGGCCCATTCATGGCGATACCGTCAGCGTCGGCGTTACCCGCAACGACCGTGTAGCGGAAGGTGAGGGCAGTGCCGCCCGAACCGCTCACGTAAGCGGCCTGCACCGTGCCGCCAGTGTCGAGCGTAAGCGGAAGCGACGGCGTGCCATTGGTGGTGTCGACCGTGACCGCCTCATTGAAGTTGACGGTAAATTCCAGCGGATCGCCGGCGCCATAGGTGGCCGACGCTGGCACCAAAACCGACGTGACGGAAGGGGACGTGTAGTCGAAGGTATAGCTCTGGCCACTCGTATAGCCGGGTGCGGCATTGCCGGCGCTGTCGGCAATGCCGGTGCCTGCGTTCTTCAGATCCAGGCGCAGCGTGCCGTCGCCGCTGATGCTGTTGACAGTGACGGTATAGGACGTGCCGCTGCCGGTCACGCTGGCGATGGTGCCGGTCGCGGCGCCCGTGCCGGTCAGCTGGAAGTCGCCAGCGCCAACACCGGTGACGCTGCTGTCGAAGGTGACGGCGTACTGGACGCTGGTGGCATTGCTGGTCGCGGTACCGATGCGGTTGATCGAGGTCACAGCGGGCGCCAGCGTGTCGAAGGTCAGCGCTGGCGTGGCGCCGGCGCCGCCGCTGTTGCCGGCGGTGTCGGTCCAGGCCGCGCCGGCGACGCTGATGCTGGCCGCGCCGCTGTTCGTACTGGCGGTCGGCGTGAAAGTGGCAGTGCGGATCGCGCCGCTGCCCGAGATGGCGCTCAGGGTGCCGCCGCTGACCTGCACGTCGCCAACGCTGCCATCCCAGGTAAACGTTGCGCCGGGATCTTCGCTGAAGGTGAACGTGATGGTGGCTGTTTCACCGGCCTTGAGCGCCGCGCTGTTGCTGGTGATTGCCAGCGTGGGCGCGGTACGGTCCAGCGTGATGCCAAGGCCGGTGCTGCGCGCGCTGACCAGGCCGCCGCTGGCCGACGTGACCGTGGAATACACATTGTAGTTGCCGTCGGCCAGGCCAGCGACATTGATGCCGTTGACCGTCCAGACGCCATTGTTGACCGTCGCCGTCCCCGTGGCGTCGGTGCCGGCGTCGTAGGTTGCATTGCTGTTGCTGTCGACGAACACCCGCACCGTGCTGCTGCTGTCGCCGGCGGCGCTGGTGCCGCTGAAGCTCAGCGTGCCGGCGTTGGTGATGTTGTCGCTCTGCGAGACGCCGGTGTCGACGGCGGCGTTGCCCGAGAGGTCGGGGGCGCCAGGCGTGGAGGGCGTGACGTTGACGGTGATGGTGCGGGTGGCCGTGGCGGCGCCGTCGCTGACCTGGATGGCGAAGGTGTCGTTGCCGGCGAAACCGGCGTTCGGCTGGTAGGTCAGGGTGCCACCCGGCGTAATGCTGGCGCCGCCGCTCGCTTGCGTGCTGGGTGTAAAGACCAGCGTCCCGTTCGTGGGACCGCTGGTCTGGCTCCAGGTCAGCGTCTGGGCGCTGTCGGTATCGCTCACGCGCACCAGGCTGGAAAAATCGGTGGCGCCCGCATTGGTCGTCAGCGCCAGCGGGGTATTTGCGCCCACGAAGGATGGCGCGGTATTCGGGGGCGGCGCGGTGCTGATATTGGCCACGGTGATGCTGTTGAAGTTGAGGTTGGCCGGCTCATTGATCTGCGTATCGGGCCCGGTGGCGACGATTTTCCAGGTGATGGTGATCGATGCGACCGCATTGTCCGCAAACGAGGCCCCGCCGTTCAGGATGGAACTCGCCGAAAACACATTGGTATTGCCGGGAATATACGATCCACTCAGGACATGGCTGCCGTTGGTCTGGCCTCCAACATCCCTGGTGATGATCGACAACGCGCTGAAGCCCTGGAAATTTTCAAAGAACGAGAACGCCAGGTCCTTGAAGGTCAATGTGCTGACGCCCGCGCTGCCGCCGACCTTGATCGTGATGCTGCCGCTGGTATCGGGCGTGATCTGATCGGCGGCGTACATGAGGGTGCCGTCGACAGCAATGCCGTTGCTGATATCGAATTTGTCGGAGAATCTGACGAAACCGGCGCCGCCCGAATTGAGCGGGCTGTCGGCGCCGCCAAAATCGTAGGTGCCGTCGGCCAGGCCGTTGACGGCCAGGATGCCGGAATAGCTGGCCAGCGACAGCGTCGACAGCGGATTACCGGCAGCGATGGCACCGCTCGAACGCTCGAGGGTCCAGTTGCCGCCCAGAGCTGTGGCGCCGGTCAGATCGGTGGACGCGGCAACGTCGGCGCCCGTGGCGCCCGCCAGTGCATCGACGAATGCGGCGCCGGCCGTGCCTGCGCCCACCGAGCAGCCATACAGCAGGATGTCGGCGTCGGCCTGCAGGGCCTGCCGGATCGTCGCGAGGTCATCGGCGTGGCCGGCCAGGTTGTCGTGGCGCAGTTGCAGCGCGCCGAGCGATACAGCGCCTTCCTTGCCGTGCGACACGATGTGGAGCGCGTCGATCCCGCTGCGGCCTTTCAGGACAGCCGCGATGCCGGCCAGGCCATCCAGCCCCGGATCCAGCACGTGCACCTCGGCGCCGGGCGGCAGGCCATCCAGCAGCAACTCGTAGTCGGCGACGTCGGCCTCGACGAAGACGATGACCGTGGGGGCCAGCGCCGAAGCGGCGTCGGACGGGAATGGCAAGAAAGCGTCTGGATGGTTCATGGCGTGGGCATGAGAAACATCGAAAGAAAGGAGCCGCGGCCCTGAAGCCGCTGGCCAGTGCCGAGGCTACGGTCTCGGGGGATACACGCCCACCAGGGCGATGATGCATCGCACGGGCAGATGTGGCTGCATATTGTTGTGGGCCTGGCCGCCGCCGGCAGCCGACAGCGCCATTGGGTGCATGGTGACGTCGGGCTTGGGGGCAAACCCCCTGGTGTCCGTCGGGTTGCGGCCCGCCTTCGGCGTTTTGGTCCAGACGGCGCCGGTCGGATCGCTCAACGTTCCCTGATTGTCCAGCGCCTGTGGAACGTGGGTATGGACTGGCATCTGGGCCGCGAGCAGCGTCACGGCCGCCTCGCCACCTTGCGTGCCCAACGGCCTTGGCGTCAGGCCGGGCCCGTCGCCCTGGTGCATCGGCACGCGCCCGCTCAGGTTGGGCAGGGCGAACGTCGTGCTGCCATCACCGCCATACACCGCCCCGATTACGCTGAACAGCACAGAGTTCTGCTGGATGGCCACCAGCTGGCCATTGCAGTCAGCCCAGCCGTCAGGCGCGTACGTGCCGCTGAACAGACGTACTTCTCCGATGTAGGGATCCATGGATGTCTCCTTATGGGCGCGGTGGGTAGATACCCTGGATCGCGATGCAGAAACTGATCGTCAGGTAGGGCTGCATATTCTCGTGTGCCTGCGAGCTGCCTGCCGTGCTCACGGCACGCGTGCCCATCGGAACGTCGGGCGCGCTCGCCGCATAGGTATCGACACTTTGAGGCCAGACATTGCCTTGCGGCGGGATCAGCGTCGCTGTCTCCCCGGATGCCTGTACCGCGTGGGCATGCATGGGCAGCTCGTTGACGGTGAGGGTATGGTTGGCCTCGCCGCCCGCCGCGCCCAGTGGATACGTCGGCGACAGGTGCAACGGGACCCGGCCGCGCAAATCAGGCAAGCCGAATGTGGTGACACCATTGCCGCCGTAGGCGATGCCGAGCAGCGAATAAAGCGCTTGATTCTGTTGGACCGGCAACATCTGGCCCTGACAGGCAAGCCAGCCACGGGGAATCAGGCCGAATGAAAATGACCTGATTTCGCCCAGGAAGGGGTCAGCCATGAAGGATTCTCCTGTTGTGTGCTGTGACGGTCAAGCCTGGGACGGGAAAATTCCCTGAGTCGCAATGATGAATGTCAGCGCCATGAATGGCATGACATTATCGTGAGGCTGGTTACCGCCCGCGGATAGAACGGCAGCGGCGGACATTGCAACGAGAGGGGTGTCGGCGGCCGGTTTTTCGAATACCTGCTTCGCTGCCCATACATTGTTGGTGGGAAGAGGCTGATTTCCCGGCGCTGACTGGGCGGCGGGAAGATGGCCATGCGCCGGCATCTGTGACGTCAGCAAGGTCACGCTTTCGGCGCCGCTTTTCTGGCCCAGGATGTAATTGCTTCCAGCACCATTGCCCACGCTGATTGGCACCCGGCCGCGCATGTCGGGTACCCCGAACGTGGTCATGCCGTCGCCGCCATAGGTCGTGCCGATCAAGGTGAACAGCGCTTCGTTGTCCGTGATCGGCAATAGCTGGCCATTGCACAATGCCCACCCCTGGGGCGCATAGCCCCCGGCAAACATCCGGATCTCGCCCATATATTGATCGGACATCCTGTCTCCTTGTGTGGAAATGAAGTCGCAATACAAGAATGATTTGACGCAGCCTGTGGTGCGGCGGTTCCGGCTTTATTTTTGGAAAATTCTACAGGAAGGTCAGCGCATATTGCGCGTTGAATTTTAATTGTTGCGTCTGCGCCAAATTAACCGTGAACATGACTTTGTTAATATTCCGCAAGTCCGACTTTTTAATTGATGGTATGTCCAAATAATACTTTCGTTGAATGTTCAATATTTAAAATACTGATATTGATTGAGGGCAAAGTGCTCGGCAATTTGTTATTGACATGTACTGTCGGCAATCGGATCTGCCAATGGCACGGCGTTTCCGGGCATCGCGCGTCCCCGGATTGCAGGGCACTGCGCAGCAGGATCGGCGCGACGCCGTTAAAATGTCGGATGCAGCAATTGCTGGTTCAACAGTTTTAGGGAGTCCTCGCATGACCGTTTCAGCCACTCCCGCAGTGTCCGTCAATAAAATCCGCGTCGGCATCGTCGGCGCCGGTACCTGGGCCGAATATGGCCACATTCCGTCGCTCGCCCTGCTGCCCGGGTTCGAGCTGACGGCCGTCTACAGCCGCAGTGCCGACAAGGCCCAGGCACTGGCCGCGCGCCATGGCATTGCCCATCCCGTCACCTCGCTGCAGGCGCTCGTCGAGCACCCCGAGGTCGACCTGGTGCTCGTGCTGAACCAGGCGCCGCAGCACGAGGCCGCCATCCGCGCCGCCATCGCCGCTGGCAAGGACGTGTATTCGGAATGGCCGCTGACCACCAGCACTGCCGTCTCGGCCGAGCTGGCAGCGCTGGCCGAGCAAGCCGGTGTGCGCCACATCGTGGGCTTGCAGCGCCGCCTGTCGCCGAGCTATCGCTACATGAGCGATCTGCTGGCCGAAGGCTATATCGGCGAATTGCGTTCGGTGCGGATGCATGTCAGCGTCGACGCGTTCGGCGCGCGCCGCATGGGGTATCTGGCCTATACGGTGCCGACCGAGAATTTCTCGGATCTGCTGCCGATCTTCGGCGGCCACTTCCTCGACATCCTGTTCAGGCATTTCGGTTTTCCGCGCACGTTGAGCGCGTTGACGGCCAACCAGATCCGGCAAGTGACCATCGTCGACACGGGCGAGACGCTGCCGCGCACCAATCCCGACCAGGTGCTCGTTACCAGCACCTTCGCCAACGGCGCCGTGCTGACTGTGCAGCTCGAAGCGGGCAAGCGCAATAATGCCGGCGTGCAGATCGACCTGACGGGGAGCGAAGGCGATCTGCGCATCACCAATGCGACCAGCTTCGGTCCATCGGTCAATCTGATCGAAGGCGCGCGCGGCGATGCCCAGCCGTTGCAGGCGCTGCCCGTGCCGGCGCAGTACGACTGGTTGCCGGCGCATGCCCTCGGCGGCAGCGTGGCCGAGCTCGCGCATCTGTATGCGGCCTATGCGCGCGACGTGCAGGACGGCACGCAGCTGGCGCCGACCTTCCTTGATGCCGTCAGGATGCATGCGGTGATCGACGCGATCATCGCGTCCGACCGCAGCGGCAGCCGGGTCGATCTGAACGTCTGATCCGCCAGCCTGCACCTTTTCACTGATTTCAGCATTCGCAGCAGCGGTGCATGTGTCAACCATGCGTCGCCGCTGCGGCGTTCGCCATTGCATTACTCATGACATCAGATACCTTGACGCACCCCGACAAACTCCGTGCTCAACCCGCCGCCCCGAAGCTGCCACTGACCTCCCTGCTGGCGCTGACGATGGTCAGCTTTGTCGTCATCCTCACCGAAGTCCTGCCCGCCGGGCTGCTGCCGCAGCTTGCGGCCAGTCTCGACAGTTCGCAGTCCGTGATGGGCCAGCTGATCAGCATCTACGCGCTGGGTTCGGTATTGGCCGCGATCCCGCTGGCGGCCGCCACGCAAGGCGTTGGCCGCCGCACCTTGCTGCTCACGTCGCTGGCCGGCTTCGTGATTGCCAACACGATCACCGCGCTGTCCACCAGCCTGACGCTGATCTTCGTCGCCCGCTTCCTGGGCGGCGTGGCGGCGGGCCTGGCCTGGGCCATGCTGGTCGGCTACGCGGCGCGCATGGTCGCGCCGCAGCACAAGGGTAGGGCGATCGCCATTGCGATGGCGGGCACGCCGTTGGCGCTGACGGTCGGCATCCCGCTCGGCACCTATGTCGGCAATCTGGTTGGCTGGCGCATCGCGTTCGGCGCGCTCAGTGCGCTGGCGGCGCTGCTGATGCTGTGGATCGTGCTGCGGCTGCCGGCACTGCGCGCCATTCCCGGCCAACAACGCCAGAGCGTGGCGCAGGTGTTCGCACTGCCCGGCGTGCGCACCGTGCTGGCAGTGCTGCTCTTGTACGTCGTCACGCACAACCTGTTGTACACGTATATCGCGCCGCTCGTGACGCTGGCCGGGCTGGCGCCACGCGTGGATTTCCTGCTCGCGCTGTTCGGCGGCGCCGCGTTACTGAGCCTGCTTCTGGTGGGGACGCTGGTCGACCGCTGGCTGCGCCAGCTGGTCATGGCCAGTACCAGTCTTTTCTTGCTGGCGTGCGTGATGCTGGCGCTGTGGCCCGGCGTGCAGGCCGTGGTGTACGTGGCGATTGCGGTATGGGGACTGGCATTCGGCGGGGCGGCTACCTTGTTCGTGACGTCGCTGTCGAATGCATCGGGGCCGGGCCAGGACGTGGCGCAGTCGATGATGACGACGGTCTGGAATCTCGCGATCTTCGCCGGCAGCGTGGTGGGCGGCATGTTGCTGGGCCACTTCGGCGCGGGGTCGTTTGCCTGGGCCGCCACGGCAACGCTGTGCGCAACCCTGCTGATCATCTGGCGCAGCCGCGCGCAATTCTACTGGCGGGGCGCCGCAGCGCGCGCCCCTGGTAAGTCTGGCTAATTGCTTCCCGGTCTATTTGCCTACGCCGTTCTTGATTTCGGGATCCGTGGTGGCAATCAGCTCGAACACGGGTGTGGGCGATTTGCCGGTCGACTGCTTGCTGAACACGAGGATCACGCCGCGCGTGGTGTGGGGAACCACCGGAATGACCATGAACCGGTTGGCGTCGAACAGGCAGGCGCTCGGCAGGGGATCGGCGCTCACCGACAGCGTACGTGCCACGCCCGCGTACAGGGTGACACTGCGGTCGAGCCGGTCGCCTGTCAGGTGCGTGTGCTGCAGAATGGCCTCGATATCAGGCTGGAACAGCATGACGCCATTCGCATCGCCGCCGCCACGCCTGGCGTCGAGGTCCTTGGGCGAGATCTTTTCCCAATATTGGTCGCTGCCAGCCTGCGCGTAATAGAACACGTTTTCCACACTGCCGTCGTCGGGAATGACGGGCACCACGAAGAAGATGGGGGCACTGCCTGGCACGGATGCGGCAATGGAGACCGGCGCTGCTGTTGTCATGGTGCGATCCTGGTTGAAACTGCTTTAAGAAATGCTGGCGATTGCGGCAGGTAGCCGCCTTGCGTCAGCGTTTGCACATCGGCGCCGGTGATGGCGCCTTCCCCTGCACATGCACGTGCCACCAGCCAGGCTTCGCGCACGAATCCCGCCTGGCCAGTGTCGATGGCCGGCTGCAAGGCGCTGCGCGCCGCCTTGCACTGCGCGGCCGGATAGGGGCTAGTTGCCGCGCCGGCATCGGCCTGCAACAGCAGCATGGCGGCCCGTGCCTGCAGCTCCCGGCCCTGCCACAGATACGGGTATTGCGCCATCAGGCTGCGGATGTCCTGCGCCGCGGCGCTGGCCTCGGCCCGCCCTTTGGCCGGGTCGCGTGCCCGCAGCGCTTGCGCGGCAAGTACGAGGCGCGCCTGCACGGCGCCCTGGCGCCACTCGCGCATGGCCTGGCCGGCCTGGTCGTGACCCGCCAGGCGGCGCTGCAGTGCGGTCATCTCGGCAGTGACGGACATGCCGGCATCCGACTGCGCCAGCAGCAGGGCGCTGTCGGCCAGCAGGCTCTCGGCCTGCCAGAAGGCGTTGCTGGCGCCAGCGACCAGCGCCTGGCGCATCCAGCGCGCCCCTGCCTGTCTGGCCGCGATGGCGTCAAGGGGCCGGCCCAGTGCCTGCAAGGCTTCGGCGCGACGACTCTCGATGACGCCCAGGTCGCGCAGCCGCACCGCTTCGCCCGGGCGTGCCTGTTGCAGCCGCTGCTGCACAGTGCGCGCGGTGTCGTACAGCGCCAGCGCGCGCCGGCTGTCGCCTTTCAGATGCGCCAGCTGGCCCAGCCAGGCGCGCGCGCTGGCAACCGCGTCCTGGGCGTCGATATCGTCCGGATGGTCGGCCAGCACCGCCAGCTTGAGCGCGAGCGAGGCCTCGAAGCCGCGCTGCGCATCGGCCCAGCGGCCGCGCCGCATCGCAATCGAACTCAGGCTGCCGAGCGCATAACCGAGCTCGGCCCTGGCCTGGGGATGCGCCGGCGCGGCGGCCAGCCAGGCCTGGCTGGCCGTGCGATAGCGGTTCATCTGCACCGTGGCGTCATCCAGGCGGCCGGCGTCATAGGCGATCTGGCCCAGCCAGAACGCGCTGGCGCCCAGCGTCTTGTAGTATTCGCCAGGATCGATGCCCGGCGCCGGTCCCATGGCCGCGAGCAGGGCGTAGGCGCGCGCCAGCGCCGTGCCGGCCATCGCGAGCTGCTGCGTTCCCCGGCTGCTGTTGACTTCGCCGATCACGACGAGCGCCTTGGCGCGCTGCAGGGTGTCGGCTGGCAGCTCGTCCCGGACATCCTGCGGGTTGAGCACCTGCAAGCCTTGTTCACCGATGCTGCCGAGCAGATCGAGCTTGCCGATCGGCCGCAGCTGGTCGGCAAGCTCACCGAGCATGAAGGTGGCCAGGCGCCGGCTCTGGCGCTCGCGTGCGGTCACGGTGTCGGCCAGTTGTGCGTTGTGCACGGCGACCAGGCCGGCGGTCAACGCCAGCGCCAGTGCGCCGACCAGCGCGGCCACGCGCCAGCGCGCCAGCGCCGTGAGCCGCGCCTGGGAGCGCGTCACGAAGTCATGCTCGTCGCGCCCGAACAGTTGCGGCGCAGCGCGTACAGCATCCCGTGACTGCCACAGCAACGGCACCCGCGGCAACAGGCATGCCCTGGCGCGGCCACTGTCCAGCCAGCGGCGCACCCACGGTCCCAGCTCGGCGCGGGCGGTCAGCGTCGCCCGGTGCTGTGCAATCCAGGCAGTGACCCGTGGCCAGCGGCGCAACAAGGCTTCGTGCGCGACACGAAAGCCGATTTCGCCGCCGCCGAGGCGGTCGGCCACCAGCAGGCGCGCCTCGATCAGCGCATCGACCAATGCCCGCTCGTGTACGTCGGCCAGGCTGGCGCCAGTCACCGAGCGGCTGCTGGGCGACGCGTCGTCGGCCGACAGGGTGACCAGACGCGGCAGCAGGCGCGTCAGCGCGGCCTGCTGGGCGACCGGCAAGGCCGCCAGGATCGCCTCGGCCCGGCTGCCGATGGCGCCTTCCAGGCCGCCCAGCGCATCGTAGGCGGCCCAGGTCAGCTCGTCGCCCGGCGCACGCGCCAGGTACAGGGCCTGCAGCGTGTATTGCAGCAGCGGCAGGGCGTCGCCGGCCTGCATCGCATCGGCGCACAGGCGGTCGTCAAGCCGGTTCAGGCTGCTTGCATCGCTGCCATAGACCAGGTTGGCCGCGCGGGCGGGCAGGCGGATCATCTGCATGATTGCCTGGGCGTCGGGCGGGGCCAGGTCCATGTGCGCGCCGTGCTCCTTGTCGTGCATGAACAGGCGGTGGGACGACAGGCTGGGATAGACATCGTTGCGGCACACGGCCAGCACCAGCGCCAGGCTGCTGCGCACGAACCGCCCGATACAGTCGAGAAACTCCTGCAGGCCCGCGGCCATGGCCGGGCCGAACAGGCTCTCGAGACGGTCCAGTACCAGCAGCGGCAGGTCCTGGTTGCCAGCGCGCCGCGCCTGCAAACCGATCCGCAGCAGCCGCAGCACGTCGTCCGGTTCGGCGCGCAGCAGCGCCGCCAGTGAGGCAATGCTGTGGCCCGACAACAGCGCAACATTGCCGATCTCCCAATCGAGCAGGGCGCCGGCCAGCGCCTGCCAGGGGCCGGTCTCGTCGAGTGCGCCCAGATCCAGCACCGTCGCGGTGCAAGCCCGCACGCGCGCATCGCCCGGCGCGGGCGCGGCCAGCATGGCGGGAATGAGGCCGGCCCGTACCAGCGACGTCTTGCCGGAGCCGCTCGGACCCAGCAGCACCACCAGCGCATGGCCCCGTGCCTGCTGCTCACCGAGACGCCGATGCAGTTGCTTGATGGCCTCATCACGGCCGAAGTACACGGCCGCATGTTCCGTGCCGAACGGTTCCAGTCCCCGAAACGGTGACGCGCCGCGCCACGCGCCGCTCAGGCTGCGCGGTCCGCCATCGGACAAGACGCGGATCGGGGCGATCATCCGGTAGCCCTGCTTGCGGATCGTTTCGATGTAGCGGGGGTTGGCGGCCGCGTCCTGCAGCGCCCGGCGCAGGCCGGCAATCACCTTGTGCACCTGGTTGTCGCCCTGCACCTGGCCGGGCCAGCAGGCATCGAGGAGGGTATCGGCCGTCACGACCTCGCCGCTACGGCGGCACAGTTCCGCCAGCACGGCCATCGGCCGCGGCTCCAGTGCGATCACGTCGTCGCCGCGCGCGATGCGGTGCGCCGCCACGTCGATCGTCCAGTCGCCAAGCAGGAAGCGGCCGTTGTCGATCAGCGGGTCGCCCTCGCGCAGCGCACGTAATTCCGGTGGTGATGCGTAGTTCAAGATCACTCCCTGGGGGTGGGTGAAGCGCATCCCGGTCGGCCGGGGCAGGCGGGGCAGGGCCCGCCGACTTTGTAGGGTGTAAATATCTCACGTGAAAGATGGTTTTGTAAACCTGACAATCTTTCGGTTGCACTGACTGTGGTTATCTGGATGGACGCCACGCCGCTGGCTGCAGGCGCGGGAGCGGGCAGGATAGAGCCGCCACTTTTCTCAGTTGAATCAGGGACTTGCGGTATGTGCAGGCGCGGGAAGGTAACCGGAAGGCGCCGACGCCGGGGTTGCCATAGGATGCGTCGGTACAGCGCGTACGACGCGCGCCAGAGGAGAGCACGATGAACCCCCCCGCATTGTCACTCATCACCGGAACGCCGGCCGTCGCCAATGCGCCGCGGCCATGCTCCGATGACGTCGTCCGCGAGGCCCTGCAACGTGTGGTGACGAGCAAACGATTTGCCAAGGCGCGCCGCTGCACGGCGCTGCTCAGGTATCTGGTCGAGCGCGTGCTGCTGTGCGACGAGACGGCTGCCTCGCCGCCGGAGCACGAAATCGGCGTTGCCGTGTTCGGCCGCGATCCGGCGTCGTATCTACCCGCAGACGATCCCATCGTCCGGGTCCAGGCCGGACGCCTGCGTTTGCGCCTGACGGCATATTACGCGGACGAAGGCGCCACCGATCCCTTGCGCATCACGGTGCCGCAAGGCCGCTACCACGCCCGCATCGCACTCGCCGACAGCCAGCCGGCAGGCAACGCAAGCCAGGTCGCCGCGCCGCTGTTGCTGTTCAGCCCACTCATCTGCCTGTGCGGCGACGCGCAGGCCGCGCACTTTACTGCAGGCCTGAACGACGAACTGGGATTCCGGCTGTACCGTGAACTCCACTCACTCAGTCTGGCGAGCGCGGACCGCGCGTCGTCGCCGGCCAACCGGCCTCGCGCCCTCTACCTGCTCGAGGGCGCCGTGCGCCAGGATGCCTTGCTGCTGCGGGTCTCCCTGATCCTGCGGCAGGGGACAGGCGGGGCAGTGCTGTGGTATGCGCAGTTCGACCGCGCGCATGACAGCGACCTGGACAGCGACAACGCCATCGGCGACCAGGAGCAGATGGCCGCGCGCTGCATGGCAGCGTTGCAGGAACACCTGCCCCGTTGCCTTTCCCTGCGAACGCCCTGAGGCGATGTCCAGGTACCGGCCCATGCTGGCCATCGTGGTCAGTCACCCGCATCTGGCGGGCAGGGCCATTGACCTGCGCTTCATCCCCAGCCTTGAGACGACGGCGCTGATGCTGCGCGACGGCCTGCTGCTGCGCCATACGCCGGATGGCGCCGAACTGTGGTGCGATGCCGCGCAGGCGTCGGCGGCAGCGCAGCGTTTCGTCGTGCTGCCGCTGGTGTTCCAGGTATTCACGCGCAATGCCCGGCTGGAAGCCTGCACCGACTGGCCGGTGGCGCGCCCCCTGCGTTATGTCTGCGCCGAAGGGACGGCGCAGATGCAGGCGGAGACCCTGGCTGGCTCGGGCGCTTCCCGCCGGCCTTTGCTGACGGTCGAGATCGACCACCGGCCGGCGCCTGATGGCGCTTGCGCCCTGTACCGGATCGCACTGGCGGCGCAACGGCCTCAATGAAGGCTTCATTGAGCGCTTTATTAAAGCCCTGTGCTATGGGCGAATATCGTCTTCACCATCGATGTACGGACGGGGCGATTGGTAGGACGACGACGCGCGATGTGCGGCGTGCTCAACGAGGCGACAGTCAGTTGGCATAGCCGCTATAGTCTGCGTTATCAAAATTACCAATAAGGTCAACCCATGTCTACTGTCACCACGGCCAGCGCAGGCTATGTCCGCGCGCCAGGCGTGCTCCACACGATCCTGCTTGCCGGCAGTGTGTCGCTGTTCCTCGGCGCATTGCTCAGCGATTACACCTACTACAACACCTACCAGATCCAGTGGAGCAATTTTGCTTCGTGGCTCAACGCCGGTGCCTTGCTGTTCGCCGGACTGGCGCTCGTGTTCGCGCTGGTCAATCTGCTGCGCGCCAGGCCAATGGCCGGTCGGCCGTTGAACTACTTCGTGCTGCTGCTGCTGACCTTCGTGATCGGTCTGGTCAACGCGTTTCAGCATGCCAAGGATGCCTGGGCGCTCATGCCGACCGGCCTGTTGCTGTCGGCCATCGTCTTTATCCTGATTTGCATTACGGCTGTCTTAGGCCTTAACCCACGTTCGGGAGGACTGAAATGAATCGCTCGAGCGCACTTGCCCTTTTTAGCATGACCCTGCTGGCCAGCGCCTGCAGTAACGAAGCCAATACCAACCTGGCCAGCGGCCCGGATCCGAAGCTGCCGGCGCCCGAGCGCGGCCTGTTCCCGAGCATGAAGATTGCCGAGCCGACTGCGTGGGGCGATCAGAAGCCGACCGTGCCAGAGGGTTACAGCATCACGGCCATCGCGACCGACCTGAAGATCCCGCGCCAGATGCTGGTGCTGCCGAACGGCGACATCCTGGTGGCGGAAGGGCGTGGCGGCAGCGCGGCCAAGCTCAAGCCGAAAGACGTCATTGCCGGCTACATCAAGGCGCAGGGCAATACCAAGGTCAAGGGCGGCAATCGCCTGACGCTGCTGCGCGATGCAGACGGTGATGGCCAGTACGAGCTCAAGACCGTGTTCGCCGAGAACCTGAATGCCCCGTACGGCCTGGCCTTTGCCAACAACAAGCTGTACGTGGCGAACCAGGATGCGGTCGTCACCTTTGATTACCAGCCGGGTCAGACCAAGGCTGCCGCAGCGCCGGTGACGCTCACCCAACTGCCCGCCGAGATCAACCACCACTGGACGAAAGCGATGACCATCAGCCCCGATGGCCGCTATGTCTACGTCGGTATCGGTTCGAACAGCAACATCACCGAGCGCGGCATGGAAGCCGAAGTCGACCGTGCAATGGTCTGGCAGATCGACGTGACGACGGGCGCCCACAAGCCGTACGCCACGGGCCTGCGCAACCCGACAGCGCTGGCGATGAACCCGGAAACGGGCCAGCTGTGGTCAGTCGTAAACGAGCGCGACGAGCTGGGTCCGGACCTGGTGCCGGATTACCTGACCTCGGTGAAAGAGGGCGGCTTCTATGGCTGGCCGTACAGCTACTGGGGCCAGAACGTCGATCCGCGCGTCATGCCGCCGAACCCGAAAAAGGTGGCGGCCGCGATCAAGCCGGACTATGGCCTTGGCTCGCACGTCGCGGCGCTGGGTCTGCACTTCTCGCTGCCGACGATGGGCGCAAAATTTGCCAATGGCGCGTTTGTCGGCGAACACGGCAGCTGGAACCGCGACAATCCGGTGGGCTACAAGGTGATCTTCGTGCCGTTCGCGAATGGTCGTCCAGCCGGCACGGCAATCGACTTCGCCACGGGCTTCCGGGATGCCAACGGCAAGACGCGTGGCCGTCCGGTCGGTGTCACGGTCGATCCGCGCGGCGCGCTGATCATTGCCGACGACCTGGCGAATACGGTGTGGCGCGTGGTGCCGAACCGCTGATCGGCATCTGGAGCAACCGCCGCAGCGCGGATGATGCCAAGCCTGGCATCATCCGCGCTGCGGTTTTTTTTCGCCCTCTATTTCTTCCATGCGCAACGCGACGTTTCCATTGCGCCAATGTCTTCCTCGAACCTGAACGTCCTCTTGTCCCGGGCACGCAGATACGTGAATTCGTTGATGAGCGCGCCCTGGGTCGCGACGGTGTACGTGCCGCCGTTCTTGCCGGGTTCCTGCCAGATTGTGGTGAACTCGAACGGTCTGCCCGGTGTCATCTCCACTGAACTCGTCTCCAGCGCCCGCAGTGGTATCGGCTTGCTGCCGCGCTGGTAGCGCACGGCGGCGTGTGCGCGTTCGGACTGTGGGAAGTCGAACTGAAGCCGGATGGGCGTCGTGGCGTCGATCGAGACCAGGCAGCGAAACTCGGTGGCCTGCGCCATCGCAGGGTTGGCGAGCAGAGCGGCGAACAGCAGGGCAGTCAGATGCTTCATATACAAAATCTTCATGACGAGTTGGTTTACCCCGGTGGGGCGATGATTCAGCATACCGCATGCCTGGCACATCCCACATATTGCCATCTCTACTGAGAATGGTTTATCATTATCGACTCAGCGGACATCGCCGCTTGTGCCGTTCATGACAAGGTTTTTCTGATGACATTCAAGCTCCTTCCTGTTGCCCATGCACTTGCTCTGGCAACTCTCGGTTCCACGTTGGCCCACGCCGCCGATCCCGCAATCGTCATGGGCGAGGTGCGCGTGAGCGCCCAGCGCGATGTCGGCGCCTTGCGCTCGAGCCGTGTCCTGACGTCGGTCGACGTGCTGGGCGCGGACAAGATCGAAGACAAGAACGTGACCAACAGCTGGGAGCTCGTCGGCCAGTTGCCCGGTGTGCAGCTGACCGAGACGCGGATGGGCGCCGAGTCGGGCAAGGCGAGCTTTCGCGCATTCAATGGCGAAGGCTATATCAATGGCATCAAGGTGCTGATCGACGGCATCCCGAGCAATGTCAACAGCGGCAACCAGCGCTTCATCGACATGATCTTCCCGCTTGAAGTCGACTATATCGAAGTGGTGCGTGGCACGAACGACCCGCGCTACGGCCTGCACAATATCGGCGGCAACCTGAACATCGGCACGCGCCAGGGCGGCAATTACTTTGACAGCCGGTTCACCTACGGCAGCTTCAATACGCGCGAAGTGCAGGCCGCATATGGCCGCGAAGCCGACGGCTTTGCGCAAAACTATTTCGTGGCCAGGCAATTGACTGACAGCTACCGCGCGAACGGCGACTCCAACAAATACACGGTCGGCGGCAAGTGGTTCGTCACGTCGAACGACAAGGCGGTCACGGCTGGCCTGGTCGTGCGCACCTATCAGCACACGTCGGGCGAGCCGGGTTTTCTGACCGCGGCCGAGCTCGCTGCCGACCGCCGCCAGTCGCCGCGCAAGAACGCCAATGACAAGACCGACCGCGACATGCACCATGCCAGCGCGCACCTGGACTGGCATATCACGCCGAACGCCTTCCTCAGCAACAAGCTGTACTACAACGAATACAAGGATGACCGCCGCGTCACCTTCACCAGCAATCCCGAAGGCAATGCACCGCGCCAGCGTCGCCTGTGGGATGAAGAGCAGCTCGGTTTCATGAGCACCCTGACGTGGCGGGCGAACGAGCGCGTCACGGTCGACGGCGGCGTCAATACCGAGCGCCAGGACAACGGCTACCGCCGCCTGCGCTACAACGTTGCGATCCCGACGGACTTCACGACGCCGGCCCGCATCCAGAACGATGACCGCTACAAGTTCAACAATGTCGGTGCCTATGTGCAGGCAGTGATCAAGGCAACGGACACCATCCAGCTCGTACCGGGCTACCGGGTCGACCGCTTCACCGGCAACCAGCCACTGGCGGGCGGGACGAGCGCAGGACTGCAGGATTACGGCTGGATCAAGCAGCCCAAGTTCAGCATGGTCTGGAGTCCGGCGACGGACATCAGCGTGTATGGCAACTGGGGCCGCACGTTTCAGATCCTGACGGGCTCCGTGGGGCCAGCCTACCTGGTGCCGGGCCAGGCGCCGTTCGATGCGTCGGTCAATACCGGCAAGGAAGTCGGCGTCAAGCTCAAGCCCACTACGCGCAGCGACCTGCGCCTGGCGATCTGGCGCCAGGATGCCACCGGCGAAGTGGCAAACATGCCGGCCACCGGCACCACGGTGGGGCTGGGCGAGACGCGCCGCGAAGGTCTCGACTTCCAGCTGTCGGGCAAGGTCACCGACAAGCTCGAACTGTCGCTGTCGCACTCGCTGCAAAAAGCGGAAGTGCTCAAGGCCACGGGCGCGAATGGCGTCTCGCTGGCCGGCAAAGAGGTGTTCTCGACGCCGCGCCACATCACCAACGTGAGCCTGGACTACAAGCATTCGGACAGCTGGCGCTTCGGCCTGCAGGGCCGTTCGCAGGGCAGCTATTACATCGACAACCCGAACGAGCAGGGCAAGTTCGGCGGCTTCGTGCTGTTCGACGCCAATGTGCGCTACGCGATCTCGGCGCGCACCAGCATCGATGTCCAGGTCAAGAACATCGCCGACCGCAATTACGAATATGCGTGGTACGACAATTTCTTCTGGCCGGCAAGCCAGGCACAGCCAATGTTCTCATCGGGTAATGGCCGGGCTGCGTATATTTCACTGAACGTGAAGTTGTAGTTTGCTCAGACCAGCTGCTCTGAGGGGATGATGTGCACGCCAGGGCGTGATTGCAGTGCGGCGTCGATCAGGGCGTGCGCGATGCGCGGGGCAGGGTTGATGCGCCAGCGGCGCGGCAGCACGGGCCCGAGCAGCCCCAGTAGCACGCCGGACACGCGTTCACCGGGGCGCTGTTCCTGGCGCTCTCCGCCAATCAGGCCCGGCCGCACATGGGTCAGCGATGCGAATCCCAGCCCGGCCAGATCGCGTTCGAGTTCACCCTTGACGCGGTTGTAGAAAAAACGTGCATCCGGATCAGCGCCGATGGCCGAGTTCAGCACGTGGCACGGTGTGCCGTGCTGGCGCGCCAGCCTGGCCACGGCCAGCGGATAATCGTGGTCCACGCGCCGGAACGCAGCTTGCGAACCGGCGCTGCGCATCGTCGTACCCAGCGTGCAGATGACGGCGTCGGCCTGCCACCATGCCGCATCCGGCGGCAAGGCGTCGAAGTCGACGACGGGCGCCTGCAGTTTCGGGTGCACCGGCAGCGCTCGCCGCGTGGGCGCCACCACCGACGTGACCTTCGGGTCGGCCAGCGCCATCTCTAGCACGTGGCGTCCAACCAGTCCGCTCGATCCAACCAGCAGCAGTTTCATGGGGTGTCCTTGGTCGCTGACGTAAACGGTGCGAGGCCGGCATGATGGCCGGCCTCGCACTTAAAGACAGGCCTGCAAGGCAGGCCCGGGCACCGGCTTATTTGGCCAGCGCTTCTTCGTAGCGGCGTTCGACTTCCGCCCAGTTGATGATGTTGAAGAAGGCCGCGATGTAGTCAGGGCGTTTGTTCTGGTATTGCAGGTAGTACGCGTGTTCCCACACGTCCAGGCCCAGGATCGGCGTGCCGCCCGACATGCCGGCGAACTGGCCCATCAGCGGGCTGTCCTGGTTGGCGCTGCTTTCGACCAGCAGCTTGCCGTCCTTGCCGACGGTCAACCAGGCCCAGCCGCTACCGAAGCGGGTTTGCGCCGCCTTGGTGAAGGCATCCTTGAATTTCTCGTAGCCACCCAGGTCGTCTTCGATCGCCTGTGCGACCTTGCCGGTTGGCTGGCCGCCTTCGGGCGTCAGCACGGTCCAGAACAGCGAGTGGTTGGCGTGACCGCCGCCATTATTGCGCACGGGGCCCTGGACGGCTTGCGGCAGGCTGCCGATGTCGGCAATCAGCTGCTCGACTGGCACCTCGGCGACGCCGGCTTCGCCCAGCGCGTTGTTGACGTTGGTGATGTAGGCCTGATGGTGCTTCGTGTGGTGGATTTCCATCGTGCGCGAATCGAAATGCGGCTCGAGGGCATCGTAAGCGTAAGGCAGTGGTGGCAATGTGTATGGCATGATCATTCTCCGTTCAGATGGTTGGGAACACTGTTCCGGTATGAAGCGAGGCACCAGGGCCATGTTCGTCACGGCCCGGCGTCGTGCATGTGCTGGTCAACGTGGGATGGGCAACGCACACCCCGGGGCACCCGCCGAAACGTGTTCAGCGTGCGCCCTGACTTGTCCAGAATACCAGCATCTGCAATTGGCTGCCGCGCAGGGCGAGCGCGAAGGCAGTTATCAGCGTGCCGGCCGGATCTCGGTGCTCTGCATCATCGTGTTGCGCCAGCCGTCGGTCTGCAGCTGCCAGACGCGGACATAGCGCCCGCGAAACTCGCGCGGCCCGCCGGCTGGCTGCAGATCGGCCTGCATGCGACCGCGGACGATGGCCGTGTGGCCGCTGTCGAGCAACTGGATTTCCATGCTCACATTGCTGTACGAGCGAAACTCGTATTCGTCGCGCGCCAGCACCTGCATGAATTCGCTGCGGGTGCGCACGCGGCCATTGGTTTCGACGTGATAGTAGTCGGTGGCAATCAGGTCGCGCAGGGCATCGACATCGCGTGTGGCGACGGCCTCGGCAAGGTGCCGTTCGGCGTCGCGCAGCGCCACCAACAGTGGCGATTGCGCGGTCGTGACGGCCATGCCGGGCGGAGCGCCCCGCAGCGGCACGTGCGCCGTCGCGACGCCCGTGGCAAGCAGGCATGACAGGAAGAGAACGGACGGCGAGACGCGCATGATGACTGGTCCAGAGAAACTGTAAGTCAGTATATAAAGTCTGGTGTGCCACGAATGTAACAGAATGTTTCACCAGAAGGCGGTTGTTGTACGTATTTCTGTTGTCGGCACGACAATAGGACTACACTGACGGCTCCGGCACGATCGGCCGGTGACTCACCGGAGAATTTCATGACGATGGCAGGCGGCGGAAACGTCCCTTCGAACGACGTTTCACTGCGCGCGTCGATGGGCATCGATGCCGTGCGCGTCGCGCTGGCAACGGCGATGATCCTGCTGGTGCCGCTGGCCGGGATGCAATTCGCGCATGGCGTTCGGTGGACCGGTGTCGATTTCGCGGTGGCCGCAGTGCTGCTGGCTGGCGCTGGCTGGACCTGCCTGCGCACGGGCCGCCGCGTCGCGCGCCTGGTCCTGTGGCAGCGCGTCGCTGTCATCGGCGCGCTGGCGCTGGTGTTTGCCGCGCTGTGGGTTGAACTTGCGGTAGGCGTGCTGTTCAACTTTGGCAGCTAAGTTCGGCAGCTAAGGTCGGGCACACTTCACCGAGGTGTTGACCTTCCCGTAGTGGGAAGGTTTATCCTTGTCGGATGGATGCCAACACACGCTCTCCCGCACAGCCGCCGGTCACACTGGTAATCGATGGCATGACCTGCGCCTCCTGCGTGGCGCGCGTCGAAAAAGCCCTGGCACACGTCCCTGGCGTCACGGGCGCCAGTGTCAACCTGGCCACCGAAAAGGCCCGGATTGACGGCGCTGCGCCACCGGCTGCACTGCTGGCCGCCGTCGAAGCGGCCGGTTACGCGGCCCGCATCGAGACGGCTGACACGCCGACCGTGCCCGTCAAGACCGGCGCCACCACCTGGTGGCCGGTCGCCATCGGTGCGCTCTTGTCGATCCCGCTGGTGCTGCCGATGTTCCTGGCGCCGTTCGGCATCGACGCGATGCTGCCCGGCTGGGTGCAATGGCTGCTGGCCACGCCCGTGCAATTCTGGCTCGGCGCGCGCTTCTACCGCGCTGGCTGGAGCGCGCTGCGCGCCGGCGCCGGCAATATGGACTTGCTGGTTGCGATCGGCACGAGCGCCGCCTACGGCCTGTCGCTGTACCTGCTGCTGACGCAGAGCGGGCATGCTGTATCCCACCTGTATTTCGAATCGTCGGCCGTCGTCATCACGCTGGTGCTGCTGGGTAAATGGCTGGAAGGCCGCGCCCGGCGCCAGACGATCGAGGCACTGGGGGCGCTGGAACGCCTGCAGCCGGCCGACGCCCTCGTGCGCCGCGACGGCGCCGATGTCCGCGTGCCGTTGGCAGCGCTGCGCGTGGGTGACGTCGTGGTGGTCAAGCCCGGCGAGCGGGTACCTGCCGATGGCGTCGTGCTCGAGGGCCTGAGCCACGTCGATGAGTCGCTGCTGACCGGCGAGAGCTTGCCGCTGGCCAAGGGCCCGCTTGACGCGGTCGTGGGCGGCGCGGTCAATGCGGAGGGCCTGCTGCTGGTGCGCGCCAGCGCCGTCGGCAGCGCGACGATGCTCGCGCAGATCATCCGCATGGTCGAGGACGCGCAGGCGGCCAAGGCGCCGATCCAGCGTCTGGTTGACCGCGTCAGCGCCGTGTTCGTGCCGGTGGTGCTGGCCATTGCGCTCGTCACGCTGCTGGCCTGGGGCGTGGGCACGGGGGACTGGCAGGGCGCGCTGCTCAATGCAGTGGCCGTGATGGTGATTGCCTGTCCGTGCGCGCTGGGCCTGGCCACGCCGACGGCGATCATGGTCGGTACCGGCGTGGCTGCGCGTCACGGCATTCTGATCAAGGACGCCGAGGCGCTGGAAACGGCGCATGCCGTCGACGTCGTCGTGTTCGACAAGACCGGCACCCTGACCGAGGGCCGTCCGCAATTGCTGGCGCTGGAAGGCCCGGATGCGACGCGCCTGCTCACGCTGGCCGCCGCAGTCCAGCAAACCAGCGCCCATCCGCTGGCACGCGCCGTGCTGGACGAAGCGGCCCGTCGCGCGCTGCCCGTGCCGGATGCGACCGACGGGCGGGCGCTGCCGGGCCGCGGCGTGCAAGCCGACGTCGATGGCGCGACGATCCTGCTTGGCAACCGGCGCCTGATGAACGACCTCGGCGTAGTCGCGGGCGGGGCAGAGGTGCATGAGGCGGACGGGCGCACCGTGTCCTGGCTGGCCGAGCGGCGCGGCGACGCCGTCACCGTGCTTGGCCTGATCGCGTTCGGCGACCGGCTCAAGCCCGGCGCGCAGGACGCGGTCGCAAGGCTGGTCGCGCGCGGCATCACACCGGTGCTGCTGACCGGCGACAGCGCTGGCGCCGCGCAGGGCGTGGCGCGCGCGCTCGACATCACGCGCGTCCATGCCGAGGTGCTGCCGGCCGACAAGGCCGCCGTCATCGCGGCGCTGCGCCAGGCTGGCCACACGGTCGCCATGATCGGTGACGGCATCAACGACGCACCCGCGCTGGCCGCCGCCGATGTCGGCATGGCGATGGCAACCGGGACCGATGTGGCGATGCACAGCGCCGGCATCACGCTGATGCGGGGCGATCCGATGCTGGTGGCCGACGCGCTCGACGTTTCGCAGCGTACCTGGCGCAAGATTCGCCAGAACCTCGGCTGGGCCTTCGTATATAACCTGATCGGCGTGCCGCTGGCCGCTTTCGGCCTGCTCAATCCGGTGCTGGCCGGCGCCGCGATGGCGCTCAGTTCGGTCAGCGTCGTGGCCAACGCCTTGCTGCTGCGCCGCTGGCGCGCCGCGCCGAATGCCACCCCTGCCACCCCTGTCACCGGGGCGCCTGCACCCGAGTCTGACCCCATTCCTGCACCCCCCACCAAAGGAGAACTTCCCATGTATGAATTGACTGTTGCCGATATGACCTGCAAGCACTGTGTTGGCCGCGTGACCGCCGCCGTCCACGCCGTCGACCCGGCCGCCACGGTGAACATCGATCTGGCCAGCGGCAAGGTCCGCATCGACAGCGCGCTTGAAGTGGCCCCGCTGGCGGCGGCCATTGACGGCGCTGGCTATCCGGTGACGGCCGGCGCCTGAAGCAGACCGGTCACACGGCCCAATGTGTTTCCTGGACGATAAGCGGATAAATACACCCCCAAACAATATTCATTTAGGCTATATTTTGTAGAAAGAACAATACCGAACACTGGCATCCCCGACCGACCTCGTCAGCGGAATCCTCATGAGAGATGGTGTGCTCGCAGAACCGATCGACCTGGTCAAGCATCCGCCCGGTAGAGCCCAGTTGCGCCGGGCGGTCATGGTGCTCGCGGCGCTGGGGCTGCTGTTTGCAGTCCTGGTGCCGGCAGCCGGCGTACCCCTGCCGCACGCGCCCGAATTCCTGCCGATCTATCTGTCGACGCTGATCGCCAGCAACTTCGTCACCGGCATCCTGCTGCTCGGTCACGTCCACACGCGGCGCTCGCTGGCGCTGGGCATCCTTGCCCTTGGCTACCTGTTCACGGCGCTGATTGCCGGCGCCCACATGCTCACTATCCACGGGCTGCTTGGCGACAAGGGCGTGCTGGGCGGTAACCGGCAGACCGCCGCGTGGCTGCACGCGGCCTGGCACGCGCTGTATCCGCTGTTCGTGCTTGGCTACTCGCGCAGTGCGCGCGGGCGCCTGGCCGGGGCGCCGCTGCCACCACACTTCATGCGCATCGGCGCGCTGCTGACCGCGCTGTTCGTGTCGCTACTGGTGCTGGTGGGCACGACCGGTGCGCCGTATCTGCCGAGACTGATCGACGGCACGCGCACCTTGCCGCTCTACCATGGCATTTCGGCTGCGATACTGGCGCTGTCGGTCTACGTGCTGTACGCCACGGTGCAAAAGCGCCCGCGTACCGTGCTCGATGTCTGGCTGACCGTGGCGATGGCGGCCTGGGTGTTCGAAGTGGGCCTGTCCTGCGTGTTCAATACGGGTCTCTACGACCTCGGGTTCTATGCCGGGCGCCTGTACGGGCTATCGACGTCGCTGTTCGTGCTGGGCGCGCTGGCGATCGACAATATCGCGCTGCATGCGCGCCTGCATGCAACGTTCCAGGAAATGATCGAAACGCGCGCCCATGCGCAGTGGCAAAGCCTGCTTGGCACCGTGTTGCGCCAGTTGCCCGACGGCGTCTTGATCGTCGACGCCCAGGGCCGCTGCGTGATGGCCAATGACCAGGCCACGCAGATGGCGCGCCACTTCGGAGCCGACGGCGTCAAGGGCATGCTGGACCTGATCTGCGAACCGGTCGCACGTGCGATCAGTGGCCGGGCCTTTGACGATGCCATGATCGAGAGTGTGCAGGGCGGCGCGCGCCGTGTGTACGCGGTCAGCGGCGCGCCGCTGCGCGAGAGCGCAGCCGAACTGGCCGCCGCCGTGATCGTCATCGACGACATCACCGAGCGCACCGAGGCTAGTGCGGCGCTGACACGGGCGCTCGACCAGACCCGCTACCTGATCGAGAACACGCCGCTGGCCGTGATCGAATGGGACCGCGACCTGGTCATCACGCTGTGGAACCGCCGCGCCGAAGAGTTGTTCGGCTGGTCCGCAGGCGAGGCCATCGGCCAGCGGATCGACGGCATGGGCATGATCCACGAGGGCGATGCCGATCAGGTGGGCGCGATGATCGCGCGCCTGATCGACTCCGGCACGCGCTACGCCAAGTCGGCCAACCGCAACCGCACCCGCGACGGGCGCGCGCTGTGCTGCGAATGGTACAACTCGGTGCTGGTCGACGAGGCAGGCGAGATCCAGACCGTGTTCTCGCTGGTGCTGGATGTGTCCGAGCGCGAAGCGGCGATGCACAGCCTGCGCGAGGCCGACGGGCGCAAGGACGTCTATATCGCCACGCTGGCGCACGAGCTGCGCAATCCACTCGCGCCGATCGCGAATGCGGCCTCGCTCCTGCGCAGCAAGGCGCTGGCGCCGGAACGCATCGAATGGATCGCCGCCATGGTGGCGCGCCAGACCGACCAGATGGCGCGCCTGCTGGATGACCTGCTGGACGTATCGCGCATCAGCCGCGGCAAGATCGAGCTGCGCCGCGTGCGTGTGGACCTGGGCCGCCTGCTGCGCGAAACGCTGCAAACGAGCATGCCGCTGATCGAGGCCGGGCGCCATCAGGTGGCGCTGCGGGTGGTCGACGAACCGCTCTGGGTCGACGCCGATCCGCTGCGCCTGACGCAGGTGTTCGCCAACCTGATCACGAATGCGGCCAAGTACACGCCGCCCGGCGGCGGTCTCGAACTGGGCTTGCGGCGAGAAGACAACCAGGCCGTGGCGTGGGTCGCGGACAGCGGTGTGGGGCTGGCGTCCGACATGCTCGAACGCGTGTTCGATCCGTTCGTGCAGGCCGGCAGCGCCAGTCACCTGGCGCAGGGCGGGCTGGGGATCGGGCTGTCGCTGGCCAAGGGGTTCGTCGAACTGCATGGCGGCAGCATCCGCGCCGACAGCGACGGGCCGGGCCACGGCGCGACCTTCCTCGTGCGCCTGCGCCTGTGCGAGGAGCCGGTCATGGCGCCGGGCGAGGTACTCCCCGTGCCTGATGGCGCTGCGCTGGGCAAGCATATCCTGGTCGCCGACGACAATGTGGATGCGGCGGAATCGCTGGCCTGGCTGCTGCGCTCGGAAGGCGCGACCGTGATGGTGGCGCACGATGGCGCAGAAGCGCTGCGCCTGCACCGCGAACGGCCGGCCCGGATCGCGGTGCTCGACCTGGGCATGCCGCACCTGGATGGCCTGGAACTGGCGGGCATGCTGGCCCAGGATGCGCCGCGCCCCTACTTGGTGGCCGTGACGGGGCGCGGCAGAAAGGAAGACCGGGCCGCCTCGCTGGCGGCCGGCTTCGACGAGCACTTCACGAAGCCGGTCGCGCCGCAGCAGCTGATTGCGCTGCTACGCCAGGTACCTGAGGCGCCCGAGACACCGGCAGCAGGCTAGTGGTGCTCGTGCCCGGTCATGTCGTTGGCGCCGGGTTTGCGCGCATCCATGGCCTGGCCGGCCGGCGCCGGGGCCGGGCGGGCATCCGGTGCGCGTGGCGCTGGCGGTAGCGTTTCGGCCCCGTCACCGGTCCATTCGCGCGCGACCGTGCCGGGCGGATGCCGGTACCAGCCAGGGTCGCTGTAGTCGCCGCGTTTGAGGCCTTCGCGCACTTTCAGCACCGTGAACATGCCGCCCATCTCCAGGTTGCCGAACGGGCCGTCGCCGCTCATCATCGGCAGCGTGTTGGCCGGCAGCGGCATTTTCATGTCGCCCATCGAGCCGCCCTTGTCGCCCATGACCATATAGCCCGGCACCAGCTTGTTGATCTTCTCGGCCACGCCGCGATGATCGACGCCAATGAGCGTCGGCACGTCATGGCCCATCGCATTCATCGTGTGGTGCGATTTGTGGCAGTGGAAGGCCCAGTCGCCCGGCGCATCGGCCACGAACTCGATCGCGCGCATCTGGCCGACGGCGACGTCGGTCGTCACTTCGGGCCAGCGCGCCGACTTGGGCACCCAGCCGCCATCGGTGCCAGCGACCTCGAAGCGGTGCCCGTGCAGGTGGATCGGGTGGTTCGTCATCGTCAGGTTGCCGACGCGGATACGCACCTTGTCGCCCAGGCGCGCGACCATCGGGTCCAGGCCCGGGAACACGCGGCTGTTGATGGTCCACAGATTGAAGTCGAGCATCGTGTTGGTGCGCGGCGTATAGCTGCCCGGTTCGATGTCGTACGACGATAGCAGCATCACGTAATCGCGATCGACGGCGTGCTGGCGCGGGTTCTTCGGGTGCGTGACCCAGAAACCCATCATCCCCATTGCCATCTGCTGCATCTCGTCGGCGTGCGGGTGGTACATGAAGGTGCCCGCATGGCGCGCGACGAATTCGTAGACGAAGGTCTTGCCGGGCTGGATGCCGGGCTGGGTCAGGCCCGTCACGCCATCCATCCCGCACGGCAGCAACTGGCCATGCCAGTGCACGCTCGTGTGTTCGGGCAGCTTGTTGGTGACAAAAATGCGCACGCGGTCGCCCTCGACCACTTCGATGGTGGGGCCCGGGCTCTGGCCGTTGTAGCCCCACAGATTGACCTGCATGCCGGGCGCGAATTCGCGCACGACCGGTTCGGCCACCAGGTGGAATTCCTTGACGCCGTCCTTCATGCGCCAAGGCAGCGTCCAGCCATTGAGCGTGACGACGGGGTTGTACGGGCGTCCGCCCGTCGGGACCAGCGGCGCGGCGGTGGCGCTCGACGTATGGGTCGGGGCTTCCGGCAGCGACGCCGCGCCGGCACGGCTCACGAGCGAGGCGCCTAGCGCCGTGATGCCGGCGCCGGCGCCGGTCAGGAACGATCTGCGGTTGGTCATGGTGGGGTGTCCTTCTTGTCAGTGGTCGACGGCGCCGCCAGGCGCGTGCCGATGGCGGTTTCCAGGTCGACCTGGGCCAGCCAGAAATCCTTCAGCGCTTCGATGGTGGCGTGGACCGCGGCAGCCTGTTCGCGCGCGTCGGCCAGCAGCTCGAACGGGCTGGCCAGCATGCCGTTGTAGCGCAGCAGCGTCTCGTCCGCGATCTGCTTGCGCAGCGGGATCACCTGATCGCGGTAGTGGCGCGCCACGTCGTAGCTGGCGCGGTAGCCGAGGTAGCCCGCGCGCGCTTCGCTGCGGGCGTTGACCGCGATGGCCGCGACCTGGCCGAGCGACTGCATGTACACCGCTTCGGCGCGCGCCACGCGGGCGCCGCCCCAGTCGAACAGTGGCAGCTCCAGGCCAATCTCGTAGCCATCACTTTTCGGTTCGCCCGTCTCGCGCTTGTCCGCATAGCCCAGGTCGAGCACATTGACGAAGCGCGTGGTGCGCGTGAGGCCCAGATCGGCGGCGGTGCCGGCGGCGGCAGCGCGCGCGGCCTGCACGTCCAGGCGCTGGCTCAGCGCCGTGCGCTCGATGCCTGTCAGTTCGGCGGGCGCCGCCGGCAGGCCGGGCAAGCGCTCGGGCAGTGTGTAGAGCGCCTGCGCGCCCCACAGGCCAAGCTGGCGCGTCAGATGTTCGCGCGCGGCGTTGGCCGCGCGGTCGGCGCGCAGTACGCCGGCGCCGGCTTCGGCGTGGAAGGCGGACTCGCGCGCCAGGTCCAGCGCACTGGCATTGCCGGCCTGGGTCATGCGCGTCATCAAGGCGCTCGACGCGTCGGCGGCGTCGGCTACCTGCCGTGCGTAGGCCACGGCCTGGCGCGCCGCCACGGCTTCGATCCAGGCGCGCCCGGTGGCGTTGACGTGGTGCTCGATGGCGGCGGCCACGCGCAGCGTCGTCTCGTCAAGGCGCCGCGCGGCCATGCGCTGGCGCAGCGGCATCGTGAGCAGGCCCGCCAGGTCGATTGACACCGAGCGTTCGGTTTCCCGGTTGCCGCCGCCGTCCATGCGCGAGAACCCGAACCCCGGATTGCGCAGGCGCGCGGCTTGGGCTACGTCGGCCTGGGCAATGCCGGCTTCCCAATAGGTGGCCTGCAGGCCCGGGTGGTTCAGCACAGCAATCTGCACGGCGGTGTCCTGCGTCAGCGGCGCCTGCAGCAGCATGTCGATCTCCGTTTGCAAGGCCTGGCGGTCGGCATCGCTGCGCAGCAGGCGCGCATCCACGCCCGTGCGCGCCTGCGCTGCAGCGGCGCTGGCCTCAAAGGCGCGCTCGGGCGCGACGCTGGCGCAGCCGGCCAGCAGCAGGCCCAGGCTTACGGCCAGGCTCGGGGCCAGCGCGGCATGCCATGAAATTGGACTAGCCATCAGTGGTGCTCCTTGTGGTCTGGCTGGGCAGGGGTGTGGTGGTGCGCGTGCGGATCGGGCGCCGGCTTGCCGTGCCCGGCATGCGCGTCGTGGCCGGGCTGGGCTGCCACGATGCGGTTGTGTTCCTGCCAGGCGCGATCGGGCGTGGTCGTGGCGGCGGCGCGTGCCGGGGGGACGTACGCCGGCTGGTAGCGGGTTTCGGGGACGGCGGCGTCCGGGTCGGTGGCGTTGGCGGCCGGCGTGGTGCAGTGGCCGCTCTGCGCTGCGGCCGGCGTCAGGGCGCTGGCCAGAATGCAGGCCAGCAGCAGCTGTGGTCGGGTAAAGGTCGACATGGTTCCTCGTTCGGTGAAATGCAGTGATGCCGCGCCAGCGTGGCGCGGTGGTGTGCTGATTCAGGCGAGCGGGAGGCGGGGAGGTCGTTCGGGTAACGCGAGGTCGACGGCCTCGGGGCGGCCGGTGGCTGCCTCGATCAGCCGGGTGGACAAAGTCTGCGGCGCGGCGGGGACCGTGGGTGCGCCGGCCATGGCGGCGCCGATGCAACAGGCGGCGCAGGCGCTGCAGCGCTCCTGGTCGTGATCCGTCGGCCCATGGTCGGTGGCCTTGGCAAGCTGCGGGCCGGTATCGTGGCAGTGCTCCGCCCCTGCATCCATCTGGTGCGAGGCAGCCATGGCGGTGACGCCGCCGTGCTGCATGGCCGCATGGGTGCACGCCAGCATGCCTGCCGAAGCGATGCCCTGGAAGGGAATCGCCAGCAGCAGCAGCCACACGAGCGCGCGGCGCAGGCAGACATGGACGGTTGAATTCACCCGGTAATTCTAGCATGGCGTCCGCGCAACACTATCGTCATGATGGCGGCCGGAAACCTTGCCGGGCGAGGGGCGTGGCTGATAGCATGCCGACTTGATTCAATGACAATTCAATGACAAGGGCAGGCATGGTGTTGATCGAGCGGCTGCTCGCTCTGCGGCGCAGGAAGAATCAGGAAGAAGTAGCCGGCAGGGCGGCCGAAGTCATCGCGCACGTGCTGTTCGACGTTGGCGCCGACCGTTTTCTGAACGGGAGCATGCTGCTCGATCGCCAGTTCCGCCTGCGTTTCTACGCAGTGCTGCCACCAGCGTCGGACGACATGCTGGCGGCTATCGCGCTGTGCGACTTGCCCGAAGCGCAGCATATGCGCAGCTGCATGGCCGACGTCGCTTTCGATGCCGAGGTCGTAGCATGTCATACGCAGGGTCTGGCCGATGGTCTGATGCGCGAATTGCTCGCTTGTTCGGGTGAGCTGCGTGCGCTGCCCGAGCGGCGCATCGGCGGCGTGTTCGCCTTTCGCTAGCCGCAGCGCGGGAATTTGTGCGCGCTGCAGCGCGCCGTGGCGGTATGCTGGTGGTCCTTGACGCCACTGACGCAAAGGTCCCATCCATGTCGCATGCCGCCTGCTTCCTGAACCGCCCGGCCATGCCGCGCACCTTCCCCGTACGCTCATGAGCGTCCGTAACCTGCAGCACCTGTTCGCGCCGCGCTCGGTGGCGTTGATCGGCGCCTCGGCGCGCCCGGGCAGCATGGGCGCCACGTTGCTGGCCAGTCTGCAGGGCGGCGGCTTCAAGGGCAAGCTGTTCGCCGTCAACCCCAAATACAAGCAGCTGGGCGACTTGCCGTGCTACGCCAGCGTGGCCGACCTGCCCGAGGCGCCCGACCTGGCCGTCATCTGTACACCGGCCGCCACCGTGCCGCAGCTGGTGCGCCAGCTGGGTGAACGCGGCACGCGCGCCGCCGTGGTGCTCACCAGCGGCCTGGCGCGCGGGCGCGATGCCCGTGGGCGCAGCCTGCGCCAGGCTACGCTCGACGCGGCGCACCCTTATCTGCTGCGTCTTCTCGGCGCGAACAGCGCGGGCCTCCTGGTGCCGGGCCTGGGCCTGAACGCCAGCGTGGCCCACAGCGGCGCACTGCCGGGACGCATTGCCTTCGTCTCGCAGTCCGGTTCACTGATGACGGGCGTACTCGATTGGGCGCGCACACGCGGGATCGGTTTTTCGCACTTTATTTCGCTGGGCGACTCGGCCGACGTCGACCTGGGCGACGTGCTCGATCACCTGGCCAGCGATGGCAATGCCGGCGCGATCCTGCTGTATGTCGACCAGCTGCGCTACGCGCGCAAATTCATGTCGGCGGCGCGCGCCGCCGCGCGCAGCAAGCCGGTAATCGTGCTCAAGTCGCGCAGCGATACCGACGGCGCCCGGCCTGCCGCCAGCGAAAGCGGCGCGCTGGCCACCGAGGACGACGTGTTCGATGCCGCGATCCGGCGCGCCGGCATGCTGCGCGTGCACACCACCGAGCAGCTGTTCGCGGCCGTCGAGACGCTGGCCTACGCGCGCGTGCTGCATGGTGAGCGCCTGGCCATCGTCAGCAACGGCCTCGGGCCGGGCGTGCTGGCGCGCGACGCGTTGCGCTACGGCGGTGGCGTAGCGGCGACGCTGTCGCCCGAATCGGTCACGCGGCTCGATGCCGTGCTGCCGGCCGGCTGGAACGGTGCGCAGCCTGGCAATCCGGTGCGGGCCAGCCCGGTGAACCTGCTGGGCGGCGCGCCGCCCGAGCGCTACGCCGCGGCGCTCGACGTGCTGCTGGCCGACCCCCAGGTCGACGCCGTGCTGATCGTGCATTCACCGACGGCGACCGTCGACAGCCGCGACGTGGCCAATGCGATTGCGCCACTGGCGCGCGCCGCGTCACGCCCCATCCTGTCGTGCTGGCTGGGCGGCGCCTCGGTCGTCGCTGCGCGCGCCATTGCAGCCGAGGCGCGCATGCCCACGTACCGCACGCCCGAAGACGGCGTCAACGGCTTCCTACAACTGGTGAACTACCGGCGCAACCAGAACCTGCTGATGGAAGTGCCGCCGTCGATGGCGGGCCATATGGCGCCCGATCGCAGCGCCGCGCGCGCGCTGGTGCGCGAGGCGATTGCCGCCAAGCGTCTCTTGCTGTCGGATCCCGAGACCAAGGCGATCCTGCGCGCGTACGGCCTGGCGCTGGTCGAGACGCGCGCCGCCGTGGACGCCGACGCGGCCGTCGCGGCGGCGCGCGCGATCGGGTTTCCGGTGGCCGTCAAGATCCTCACGCCCGACGTGATGCACAAGTCCGATGTGGGCGGCGTGACGCTCGACCTCGATTCGGAAGACGCCGCGCGCGCCGCCGCGGTGCGCATGCGCGCGCGGCTGGGCGAACTGTTCCCGCAGGCGCGCTTCGACGGCTTTTCGGTGCAGGCCATGTGCCGCCGCACGCACGGCCACGAACTGATCGTCGGCGCTGCGCTCGACCCGGTGTTCGGGCCGGTGCTGGTGTTTGGCCAGGGCGGCGTGGCGGTCGAGGTGCTCGACGATTATTCGGTCGGCCTGCCGCCGCTGAACCTGGTGCTGGCGCGCGACCTGGTCGACCGTACGCGCGTGGCGCGCCTGCTGGCCGGCTACCGCAACCGGCCGGCCGCCAATCTCGACGCCGTGCTGGCGGTGCTGATCCAGGTCTCGCGCCTGATCTCCGACATCCCTGAAATCGTCGAGCTGGACATCAACCCGCTCGTGGTCGACAGTCGCGGCGCCATTGTGCTCGACGCGCGCATGCGGCTGGCGCTGGCCGACCGTTCGGGCAGCACGCTCGACCGGCTGGCGATCCGGCCCTATCCGCGTGAGCTGGAAGAGACGATCGAGTGGCAGGGCGCGCCGCTGCTGCTGCGCCCGATCCGCCCCGAAGACGGGCCGGCGCACCTGGCGTTCTTCGACGCGCTCACGCCCGACGACGTGCGCTACCGGATGTTCGTGCGCATCCGCGAGCTGCAGCCTTCGCAGCTGGCGCGCTTCACGCAGATCGACTACGACCGCGAGATGGCGTTCATCGCCACCCGCAAGAACGCGGACGGGGTGTTCGAGACGCTGGCGGTCGCCCGTGTCGTGGCCGATCCCGACAACACGAGCGCCGAATTCGCCGTCACCGTGCGCTCGGACCTCAAAGGCATGGGGCTGGGGCGCATCATGATGGAAAAGCTGATCCGGTATTGCCGCGCGCGTGGCACCGGCGAGATCGTCGGCGAAGCGCTGCCGCAGAATTCGCGCATCGTCGCGATGGTCAAAAAGCTGGGCTTTGACGTGACGATCGACCGCGAGGACGGCACCCGAAATATGCGCCTCGCATTACGCTAACCGTTTCGCGCGCCATGTGACATTCGGAGGATTTTGGGCTGTTTTGCGGTGGTAAGGTGGCGGTGTTTGTCGCCCTGTCACGTCGTGACGATTTGTACCGCCTCTTGTCAACAGGGTCCGACCCTGCACCTGCGATGTCCCGACTCGGTTTGTTGTTGTGCGCCCCGTACGCCGTGTTCATTCTGGTCTGCGTCGGCATTGTCTCGCTCGGCGCTGGCGACGATGCGTCGCAGTTGATCTTCCTGCAATTGCCGATTGCCGCCCAGCTGGTCGTGGTGCAGGCGCTGGGCCTTGGCCGCGCCCTTGAATTCCTGTCGTGGCCCGACGCATACGGCCTGTTCGTCACGCCGGCCTTTGTGCTGCTGTATGCCGCCGGCGCGCTGTGCGAACGGGGCCTGGCGCGCCGGCGCGGCCTGGCGCCCGCGCGCAGCGGCGTCTGATCCGGGCGCGGCGCAACGCCGGCCTGGACCGTCTAATAAAACCTGTTATTGGCTTTCGCGGCAACATGGCCGTACAGTCAGCCATACCGACCGTCCGCTTTCCGCCCAGACTGTGTAAAAAATTAAAAGTAGGCCTAAACGTGATCTTGGTCTGCATCCGCTGCTTTGCCGCTCATCCGCTGAGCTATCGGCACCTTGAGGAGATGATGCAAGAGCGTGGCGTGTCGGTCGACCATTCGACGATTAACCGGTGGGCGATCCGCTTCTTGTCACTGATTGAGAAAATGGCGCGCAAACTAATGAGCGGAACGGTGCCCTTACAGCATATTCCTCCGTTTGGTCAACAATGCGAAAGAACCGTCAGTTCGGTGACGTCTTGAATCTGAGTGGAGTTTCCAGACGACTCATATCGACCAGGCTGGTACGAGGGCTATATTCGCATCGCAGGCGATGAGTCGGAAGTGGTAGATCTCGATTAGACGACTGTGGCTGCAAACAGTTTGCGTCAGAGAAATCGAAGATTTCAGTGGAAGAGCTTGGCAAAGCTGCCAATATCCTGCGTTTGCTTTACGTAGTTATTGCAAGGTGACCGCTCCCGCGTGGCGTGCCAGTTTTTGAGGATTGGACATGACTGACTTGCCGTTTGACCCGCTCGAGTTACTGCGTAGCGGTTCGGGTTCTTTGAAGATTCCCGGTGGACTCCTAACCAGGAAAGGCGCCCAACCCTACGTCGGCTGCGTGCCGGCTATTGCTGGGACTCTGTTCTTTGCTGATGCGCATCTCCCTGCAATGCGCGATGCTATCAAAGTATGCTTCGAAGACTACATTGCGATTGCTCAACCAAACCTCACATGGCTCTTCCGAGAAGACCCGCCAGAAGGGCCGAGCAAACAGGTGTTCGCAAAGGCTAGGCCGCTGGCATCCATGCTCACTGACATGGATAAGGACAACGCCCTGAGCTTTTGCTACACGAGCGGCAAGGAGGCGCACGATGCCGGCCCTTGGGAATTCCAGATTTTCGGTTTACCCGCCTGGCGAGCCGAAATGGGTGACTGGGGCCTTTGCGGGATCCGTTTTTCTGTTCCACTACTGTTCGTCGAGGAGACTCCAGGCGTCTTCCGCGATATGTTCGTTGCTTTTGCAAAACGACTACGAGCCGTGCACGGTTACGCCGGTTACAGCCTGATCCGGTCGGCTCTGCGCGACCTTGAAAACCAGGCCTTCGAGGCGTTTTTGACATCGAAGTTTCGCGGATTCGACGCTGGGAACCTAATTCCAGGCGCAACCAATGCACACCTGGGCATTAAGACGGTCAGTTGGCTTACGGCTATTAACCACACTTACCTCGAGACGGTCGGTGGGGAAGGTACATTGCGCTCTGAACTGCCTAGCGATTGGTTCGGCGCATTCGATTACGGCAGTGGCGTTGTCATCCAAGCGGGCCCACGGCCAGAAGCCGCCCCTGTCGACGCAGCGCTACCAGCCTTGCTCGCTCTGCCCAACATGTTCTTGCGCAACGTGCGAGTGCCAAAGGCACGCTTGCATTACGCATCTGCAAACAATGAGCCCAAGCTGATAGGCTGGGCGGCGGAGCAGTGGCTCAAACGCCTCGATGTCGATCCTGATCAACTGCTTGAGTTTAGGGCACGACTCTTGAAAGAGCCAAAACTCTAAGGAACGGACATTTATATCTTGCACCCGTATGGGCCTAAGCCTGGAAACCATTTTGCAACGTCGACCACGGGGTTAAAGGGCCACTCCTTATCTCTGCCCGGGCGGAGGAATCCAGTACTTCATTGAAAACGGTGACAATCCAAAGTGGGGTGATACCGTTGTGATGTTTTGAGATGATCGCATTGAATATTTACTTTTCTTCGAACGACGGTGTTTTGCGCACCGATGATCAAGTGCTAGCCTGTCCCGGCTTTGCACGCCTGGAATTCGACCATGGGTTCGGCCAGCACATGACCGGACAAAACTCCGGTCCGGATTTCGTTGTGTATGGGCCGGTTTCGGTTCAGCTGTGGGGACAGGGCTTCGTGGTCGGTCTCAGATTCTTCAAAGAGGTCGTACATGGGGTCACCCTGACGCTCAAGCAGAGCAGGACGGCAGCCCTGGATTATGACGCCACTGAGACAGACCTCTTGGCCGAGAAGAAGAAGCTGACAACACTGCTTTCAAAACAACTGGAATGCTCGCCGTCATCGACATCAACTGGCGCCGACGTGTTCGAATTTTCTTGGGGCGGCATAGTTTCGAGAGCAGATCTGAAGTCGACCTGGTGCGGTATCGAGGTTCGGTATAAATGAACAACCTTGTATTCGTTGAAGATTTCGTGTTAGTGATTGTCCTTGAGTGTCCTGGCTATGGCGTTCATTTCGCAGGCAGTCCGGCCTGAGGTGTCTGTCGGCGCGAAGTCCCGGCCTTGTTCTCCACTGCGCCGCAGGCATTGCATGCTGCAGGAAAGCCATGTTCGTATTCGCCATAACGTCCGCGTGGTTGGCATTGCTGCAGGCGTTCCTTGCGAAGCGTTTGCCGCGCGAGCAGTTCGGACGCGCGGCAGCATCGTGCAGACTGTCTGTACATACGGTCGCCGTAATGACGTGGCGGAGGGGACATCATGAAGAGTGAAAATCGCGAACCTGTAATGCTGAGCCTTTAGTTATCCCGACAGCACTGAAGGAAAAGTAGAAGGAAGCGATTTCCTGGCCTGACTGTATGGGTGGCGAACTCGCCTCGTGACGCAATCAAGTCGATTCGGCCGGTATAGGGTCCGGTCAAGAGCTCCCTGCGTTGGTGCTCGTCGCTAGGCTGGTCCAACGCAAAGGCAGCAGCTCGAATCGCGCGCTACGGCGTAGAGTCGCGCGAACCGCTCGGCCCATGACCGCGGGGCGTCGAGCGCGCCTTGGGTTGACGACACCGCTTTCGCAGACTGCGCGCACGACTTGAGCGACGAGCAGACATCCGCCAGGCGTTTCTCTCACTTGCCCGCTCGCTCATCTGTTCTCGATATGTCGAACGGTTTGTCAGCCGCTCTTAACGCCGAAAGCGCACATCCTCGCTGACCACGGGCGCATTGCCCTTGGGCTTCTTCGGCTTTTTTGGCTTCTTGACGATCTGCCCTTTTGCATCGGTCTGCGGCACGCGGTGCTCGGGTGCATAGCCCGGCTCTTCCACGCGTTCGAGCGTCTGGCGCGTGAGCACTTCGATTGCCGCCAGTTGTTCGACTTCGTCGGCGCACACCAGCGACACCGCTTCGCCGCTCGCGCCCTTGCGGCCCGTGCGGCCGGTGCGGTGCACGTAATCCTCGGCCACGATCGGCAAATCCACATTGATCACGGCGGGCAGGTCATCGATGTCGATGCCGCGCGCGGCCACATCGGTGGCGATCAGTACGCGTACCTCGCCGGCCTTGAACCGGTCGAGCGCGCGCAGGCGCGCCGGCTGCGGTTTGTCGCCGTGGATCGAGTCGACCGGGATGCCCTTTGATTCCAGCAGGCCGACCAGTTCGTCGACGCCCTTGCGGGTACGGGCGAAGGCCAGCACCTGCGTCCAGTCGCGTCGTTCGAGCAGGTGCACGAACAGCGCGGCCTTGCGTTTCTTGTCGACCGGGATCACCCACTGGCGGATCGCAGCGACGGTCGTGTTGCGCGGCGTTGCCTCGATACGCACCGGTTCGCGCAGCATCTGGTTCGACAGTGCGCGGATCGGGTCCGAGAACGTCGCCGAGAACAGCAGCGTCTGGCGCTTCTTCGGCAGCAATTTCAGAATGTTGTCGAGCTCACGCGCAAAGCCCAGGTCGAGCATGCGGTCGGCTTCGTCCAGCACCAGTGTTTTGACTTCGTTGAAGTGCACCGCGTTCTGCCGGTGCAGGTCGAGCAGGCGACCCGGCGTGGCGACGAGGACGTCCACGCCCTTGCGCAGCGTCATCATCTGCGGATTGATGCTGACCCCGCCATACGCGACCATCGAGCGCAGCGGCAAGCCTTCGGCATAGGTGCGCACGCTTTCGTGCACCTGTTCGGCCAGTTCGCGGGTCGGCACCAGAATCAGCGCGCGCGCCGCGTTGTTGCCGACCTTGCCGCCCATGACGAGACGCTGCAGGATCGGCAGCGTGAAGCCGGCCGTCTTGCCCGTGCCGGTCTGGGCGGCGGCCATCACGTCGTTGCCAGCCAGGATGGCGGGAATCGCCTGTTCCTGGACGGCGGTGGGCGTGTGGTAGGCGAGGGCGTCCAGGGTGCGGACGATCGGCTCGATCAGGCCGAGGGAAGCAAACGACATGGGCAGGACACCTTGCGACGAAAAATGGACAGGCCGCAGTGTAACCTGCCGGCGCCGGCATGGCGATCATCGGCGCGCCGCCAGAGCGGCGTGCCAAGCTCATTCGTGCAGAATCAGGACGACGCTGGCGTGTGCGGCGCGCTTTGCGCGGCCGGGGCGATCGGCTGGGCCGGGCCATTGTGTTCGCGGCAGCCGCCCAGCATCAGGCAGGCGATGGTCAGTACAGCGGAGCAATAGGTGCGTAGTTGCATGATGAATCCTCCGGGTAGCAGACCACCATCATACGCCCGACCGGCGCCTGCCGGCACAGTTCCGGTTGCGCGGTGGCCTCTTACGACAGGATGTCCTTCCTGACGGGAGCATAGCGATAGGGTGCGTGGCCGACTGGCCCGTCGCAGCGTTCACGCAGCGCCGTGGCGTCGAGAATGACCCAGTCACGGCGATGGGCCTGGCCAAGCACGCGTTGTCGCGTCAGATCGAAGCAGCGCAGCGCCAGATGGTCGGGCACCAGCAGCACGCGCGCAGGATCGGCGCGCATCCAGTGCCATGCGCTCGACTCTTGCTGTGCCAGCGGCGCCAGATAGCTGAAATGCACCAGCGGCCGGTCGGCAAACAGCAGGAACTGCTCCTTGAATTCGAGCATGCCGACCTGCGTCCCTGGTGCAATCTGGCGATCAAGTTCCTGCAAGACGGCGCGCGGCGTGCGATGCGGGTCGAGGGTTGGCCATAGCCAGAAGGCGATGCACAGCCAGGTCAGCAGGCTGGCCAGCGCAAGTTGCTCGAACAAGGCGCGCTTGCGCAGCAGCAGGGGGATGCCAGCCAACGCCAGCCCGAGCAGCAGCACACCGGGCGCCAGTGCCGCGACGGCATCGGCATAGTCGTCCGCCCGGGCTGGCAGCCGGTGGGGCGCCAGCCATGCGACGCCCGCCAGCGCGATCAGCAGCACGCCCATCAGCACGAGCACTGCGCGCAACAGCACTGACGCAGCGCGGCGGCCCGCAGGAGGCGTGTGTTCCCAGATGCAGGCGAGCGCCAGCGCGCACATCGGCAGCGCGGGCAGGATGTAGACCTCGCGCTTGCCTGAGCTGAGCGAAAAGAACAGCAGCACGAGTGCAACCCAGCTCAGCAAGATGCGCAGCGCTGTGTCAGGCGACCACAGGTCGATGATGCCGCGTAGTCGCAGTACGAACAGCACGACCAGCGGAAACCACATCGTCGGCAAGGCAGTCGTCAGGTAGTAGTGCCACGGCTGGATGTGGTGCCATGCATTGGCGTAGCGCTCGGCGGTCTGCCTGAACAGGATGTTGTCGCGGTAGGCTAGCAGTTCGGGGCTGTGCACGCGCTCGACCGTGAGCCACATCGGCGCCAGCCACAGCGCGAGCGTGGCCAGCATCAGTGCGGGTCCCCACCACGCGCGCAGGCGCCAGGCCTGGTGCCCGGATTCATCAAAGCGGCGGCGCCAGATGGCCAGCGGGATCAGCATCAGTGCCGGGAGAAACCCGACGCCCTTGGTCATGACGCCCAGTGCCATTGCCACCCAGCTGGCGGCATACCAGCCCCAGGCGGGACCGACCAGAAAGTGGCGGACCAGCCCGTAGCAGCCGAGCGTGATCCAGAAGCACAGTACCGCATCGATCTGCGCGCCCTTGGCCTGCAGCAGGAATTGCGGCGTGAACACGAGGATCAGTACAGCCGAGCGCGCGACGTGTTCGTCCCACAAGCGGCGCCCCAGGTCGAACACCAGCCACAGCGTCCCCAGCCCCGCCAGCGCACTGGGCAGCAGAAACGCGATCTTCAGTTGTCCGGTCAGCTGATAGAAGAGGGCGATCAGCCACATGAAGACGGGCGGCTTGTCCGGATAGAATTCGCCGCCCCGCGTGGGAAACAGCCACTGGCCCGATTCCACCATTTCGCGTGCGACCTGGGCAAAGCGCGGCTCGTCGGCTGGCCAGGGCGCGCGCAGCCCGATGCCGGCGAACAGCGCAATGAGCGTCAGCCCGACGAGCCACGGCCACCAGCTTGGGGCCTGATCAAGGTTGCCGGTGTGCGGGCGTGGCATGCATTTGTCCCCGGATGTGCTGCAGACGCTGCTTGAAGCCATGATGGTAGAGGTAGAGCGCGAGCGCCGTCGACAGCGCCAGCGTCAGCAGGCCGAACCAAAGCTGCTGTTCGTCGTGCAAGGCCAGGCCCGCGCCGGCAAAGCTGAACAGCAGCATTTGCGGCAGGTAGCCCAGCAGGCTGCCCCAGAACACTGCCGGTATGCTCAGCCGGGCCAGTCCCACGGCAATATTGGTCGCCAGGTTGCTGCCGACCGGCATCAGCCGCAGCGTGCAGATCCACAGCCAGGTGTCGCGGGCCAGCAGTTGGCGGATGATGGTGACCCAGTCGCCATAGCGGGTACTGGCCCAGGCGGTGCCGATGTGGCGCACGCAGCAGATTGCCAGCAGGGCGCCGAACCCGGTCAGCAGAGTGCTCAGCAACGCGCCCGGCACGCCACCGATGACGCAGCCGCAGGCGAAGGCGAGCACCTGGCGCGGGCCGCCGAGCGCGGTGTAGACGATGCCGGTGATCGCGAACACGGGCCAGGCAACGGCCCAGTGCCGCTCGAACAGGTGGTTGAGCAGATTTAGTTCGGTAAACGACCCCCACCACTGGAAATGGAGCGACACGAAGCCGAGCGTCAGCACGCTAGTTAGCAGCAGCGGTTTGACCAGCAGGGCCAGCGCGGGCTTCACTGCCGCACTTCCATGCGGTCGATCAGCGGCACCTTGTTGCGGCGAATGAGCCAGGTGACGCCCCACATGTCGACGATGCCCACCCACAGCCGGTTCCAGGCCGTGTATTTCGACACGCCGGCAGTGCGGTGGCGATGGCGCACCGGCACGATGGCGATCACGCCGCCCAGGCGCTTGACCAGCGCCGGCACGAACCGGTGCATGTGGTCGAAATAGGGCAGGCACAGCCAGGTGGCGCGCGGTACGAGCTTGAGGCCGCAGCCGGTATCGGGCACCCCGTCGTCGAGGATGCGGCGGCGCACGGCGTTGGCAATGCGCGACTGGATTTTTTTCCAGCGCGTGTCGCGCCGGTCGGCGCGAAAGCCGGCAATGCAAAAATGCCGGTGCGTTTCGCTTAAGGTAAGTCCCTGCGCGACCAGCGCCGGAATGTCGGCCGGGTCGTTCTGGCAATCACCATCGATCGTGACGAGAAAACGTCCGGTGGCGTGGCGCGCGGCGGTCCACAAGGCCGTGCTTTGACCGGCACTGTGTGCGTGGCGGATCAGCCGCGCCGGCATGCCCCATCGCTGGCAATGCCGCAGGAACACGGCGCCGGTGTCGTCGCTGCTGCCATCGTCCACCAGCACGACCTCGTGCGTCAGATGCCCGGCGAGGGCATGGTGAATTTCGTCCACCAGATGGCCGATATTGCCGGCTTCATCCTTTGCGGGAATCAGTACCGACACCAGCCACGCATGCTCGTTGTTCGCTTCGTCAGCCATATCGCGCAAGCTCTCCAAAAAGAGCGCAGCACACACACTGCGCATCATGTTCTGCAAGAATTCTGGATAACGACGTCTGACGCTCGCTCGCTAAAGATGAGCTGTCAATACAGGCTAGTGTACGAGTTCGTGATCACTTTGGAAAGTCATAGTTGATGGCAAGCGCCGGGGGCGGAAAGGTTGTCGCGAGCGCGTCAGAAGCTGTACGACACGCTGGCGCGCAGCACGGGGAAGAACTTGTGGTCGGCCAGTTCGTTCGTCAGGCGCGCTTCTTCGACAGCGACGTCACGGGCCAGCACGGTGCAGACGGCCTGCGACGTGCGGCAGCCGCGGCTGATCAGGTCGATCTGGCCCTTGCCCTGGTAGAAGGCGCCGAGATCGGCGCTGACGTTCCAGCGCTTGTTCGGCGTGAGGGCATTGCCCCAGCCGATGCCGAAGTAGGGCGCGGCCTTGCGGAAGTCGACGTCGCCATCGAGCGTGCCGACGTCTGCCGCGCTGTAGCTCTGACCATTGATGAGGTAGCGGCCGTTGCTGTTTGGCCGCGCTTTGGCCGTCACTTCGTTGCCGTTGTAGACCACGCCGGCGGTGAGGCGGAGCGCGGTGTCGGCGAATGCATACCAGTCGAACAGGGCGTCGAACGTTTGCAGCTTGGCGTCGCCGTCGTAATCGATGCCGCCCGAACGCTTGTCGAAATCGTGCTTGTAGTAGTTGATGCCGAAACGGCCATTGAGCGTGCGTTCCATCGGCACGACCAGATGGACGCCCGCGCCGGTGGTGCCCAGGGTGGCCGTGACGCCCACGCCGATCTCGGCATGGGCGGATGCGGCGGCGACAGTGGCGGCAATGGTTGCGGCAATGGCAATGGCGTTACGTGGGATGGACATTTCGACGACCTCTCTGTCAACAAACGGAAAGGCGCGATTGTAAGGCCACGGCCCATGTGCATACTCAGCAAATTTGTAATGCGGCGGGTTGGCAACACTGGCTTGCGCCCAACGGGAAATGCCGCCAAGGCCGGTTTCGTCGGCCCAGCCGCGGCTTCGTCGCATAATGCTGTCTTGCGAACCATGGCGTGCCTATGCTGGCGCCATTCTTCAACGCTTGAAAGCCCATCATGATGTCGAGTTTTTTCCACCACGGTCGCCTGGTTGTTGCCTGGGGCGCCGTGTACCTGGCGCTGAGTATCTTCATCAGCGAAACCGTGCTGCACGATATCGATCTGAATATCGAGGCGTATGTCACGTTGCTCGGGTTCGCACTGGTCGGCTGGGTGCTTCTGATCGCGTTCTCGCACACGCGCCGCGTGCGGCTGCTGGCCGGCACCGTGAACGCGGCCACGCTGGCAAACCGGCAGCGGCGCCAGATCGAAATCCCGTTCGAGGCTGGTGAAGCGTTCGACATGATCGACGCCGCGATCCGCGAACTGCCCGGCGTGACCGCCGTCGACAGCGCCCGCGACAGCCTGCAGGTGCGCGCCAAGGTCGAGCGCACCGACCTGTATGGCGGCAATGCGTCGGCCGGCGCGGCGCTGGCCCGCCTGTCGACCTGGCGCAACCAGATCCGCGCGACGATCACGCCCAACGGCGACGCGGCCGGCAGCGTAACCTTGATTTGCGAACCGGAAGACCCGGCCTGGATCGACTGGTTCCTGGTCGACCAGGGCAGCAACCTGGAAAACGCCGACGCCATCGTGCGCGCCATCACGCGCCGCATCGCCGAGCGGCGCCGCCTGGAAACACAGGCCGTGCGCGAGAGCGCGACCGAGAAGGAATTGACGGTGGCGCGCCTGAACCTGCTGCACGCCCAGGTGGAACCACATTTTTTATACAACACGCTGGCCAGCGCCCAGGTGCTCACGCGCACCGACCCGGCGCGCGCCGACGCCATGCTCGGTAACCTGATCCAGTACCTGCGCCACTCGCTTCCACGCACCGAGGATGCACCGTCGACGCTGGGCGAAGAGCTGGAACGTGCCCGTGCCTACCTCGATATCCTGGCCATTCGCATGGGGCCGCGCCTGGCCCTGCAGGTCGATGTGCCGGACGACCTGCGCCGGCTCGTGTTTCCGCCGATGATGCTGCAGACGCTGGTCGAGAACGCCATCAAACATGGGCTCGAACCCAAGCCGGGTGGCGGCACCGTCTGGATCCTGGCGCGCGCCATCGACAATGCCGCGGCCGTCACGGTGGCCGACGACGGCCGCGGCTTCTCGCTCGAGACGGCCGGCACCGGCATCGGCCTGCGCAATGTGCGCGAGCGCCTGCGCCTCGGTTACGGCAGCATGGCGAGCTTTGCCATCGTCGCCAACTTCCCGAGCGGCGTGGCCGCTACCATCACGGTGCCGCTGGCGCTGCAGGGTGCGGGGGTGCGCACATGACCCGTTGCGTGATTGCCGAAGACGAACTCCTGCTGCAGGAAGAGTTGGTCAAGCTGCTGAGCGAGGTGTGGCCGGACCTCGAGATCGTTGCCGCCTGCGACGATGGCGGCAGTGCGCTCGACGCCATTGCCAGCTACCGGCCCGAGGTTGCGTTCCTCGACATCCGCATGCCGGGGCTATCGGGCCTCGAGGTGGCTTCGAGCGTGCTGGCGGCGGGACTGCGCACCGAGATCGTGTTCGTGACCGCGTATGACCAGTACGCACTCGACGCCTTTGATCGGGGCGCCGTCGATTACCTGCTCAAGCCGATCGGGCGCGAACGCCTGGCCGCGACCGTGGCCCGACTGCGCGATCGGCTGGCGCGCGGTGTGGCGGATACGACACAGCTGGCGGCGCTGCTGGCGCGCTTGCAGAGCGTCGCGCCGCCGGCGCCGCGCGCCCAGCCGCTGGTCTGGCTGACGGCAAGCCGCGGCAACGAAACGCGGCTGATCCTGGTCGACGACGTGGCGTATTTTCAGTCCGACTCGAAGTACACGGTGGTGATGACGGCCGAGGGCGAGTCACTGCTGCGCAAGCCCATCCGCGACCTGCTCGAGGTGCTCGACCCGACCATGTTCCGGCAGGTGCACCGCTCGACGATCGTGAACCTGCGGGCCGTGGCGGGCGTCACGCGCGACGACAGCGGCAAGGGCGTCATCCGCCTGCGCAACCGGCCCGAGACGCTGACAGTCAGTCAACCGTTCATGGCGCTCTTTCGTCACATGTAAGCGCAGCCCAGCGTTCGCGACGTTGCCGTAGTAAAATCTCAGATGGCCATCAGGTCGGCGTTGTTGCCGGCTGGGGCATCAAGAAGGAGGCAAGCTTGCGTAGCGATATCGTGATCGTGGGTGGCGGCGCTGGCGGTCTGGAGCTGGCATGCAAACTGGGCCGTAAACTCGGCCCGACAAAGGTGACGCTGGTCGACAGCCGCCTGTACCACATCTGGAAACCGTCGCTGCATGAAGTCGCGGCGGGCACCCTGGACATCCACCAGGAAGGTCTGTCGTACGCGATGCTCGCGCACGACAATGGATTCAATTTCGTGCTCGGTCCGATGACCGGGCTGGACGAGGCCGGCCAGGCGATCGAGATCGGGGCCGTGTATTCGGCCACCGAACACGACGAAGTGCTGCCGGCGCGTCGCCTGGCGTACACGTCGCTCGTGATCGCGATCGGCAGCACCTCGAACTACTTCGGCGTGCCGGGCGCGCAGGAACACTCGATCTCGCTGAATGCGACCGAAGACGCCGAACGCTTCCGCCTGCGCATGCTGCGCCTGATGCTGGCGGTCGAGCAGCAGCGCGAAGAGGGCCGCGAGACCGGTCTGGACGTCGTCATCATCGGTGGCGGCGCGACCGGCGTCGAGCTGGCCGCCGAACTGCGCGAAGCGTCGGGCGCGTATGCGCGCTACGGTTTTGCACGGATGGACGTCAAGCGCGACGTGCGCATCACGATCCTCGAAGGCGCGCCGCGCATCCTGGCGCCGCTCCCCGAGCGCGTGTCGAATGCGGCGCTGGGCCTGCTGAACAAGCGCGGCATCCGCGTCGTCAGCGATTGCCGCGTCACGGCGATCGACAGCGACAAGGTGCTCGACGCCAATGGCAACGTGTATCCGGCCGACCTGTGCGTTTGGGCGGCGGGCATCCGCGCCCCCGAGATGCTCGGCAAGCTTGGCCTGCAAACCGCACGCGGCGGCGGCCTGGATGTCGATTCGCATCTGCGCGTCAAGGGCGCCAAGGCGATCTGGTCGCTGGGCGACTGCGCAGTCTGCATCGACGGCAACGGCTTGCCGGTGCCACCACGCGCGCAGGCAGCGCACCAGCAGGCCGATTATCTGGTCACGACCTTCCTGCGCATGGACAAGGGCCAGCCGGCCTTGACCGAGCCCTACGAGTACCGCGATTACGGTTCGCTCGTGTCCGTCGGTCAGAACACCAGCGTCGGTAGCCTGATGGGTTCGCTGCGCGGCGCGAGCTGGTTCGTGCAGGGCGGCATTGCGCGCCTGATGTATGCCAGCCTGCACCTGATGCACCACCGCGCAGTGATGGGCATTACCCGTACGGGCCTGCTGGCCGTGGCGCGCTTCCTGATCCGGCGCAGCACACCGCTGGTCAAGCTGCACTGACGGGATCGTCGTCAGGCGACAAACAACAACGGCGGCCACTGGCCGCCGTTGTTGTTTTTACAGACCCTACCGCTGTCTAGGCTGGCAATTCGCGCGGCAACGTCATTTGCAGCATGGCGCCGCCTTGCTCGGTGCGCACCAGGATCAGATTGCCACCGAGCGTGCGGGCGCGTTCGCGCAGCAGGCGCAAGCCATGGCGTTCATCCGCAGCCAGCGCATCGGCGCCGGGACCGACGCCATCGTCGCGCACGGTCAGCATGGCCATGTCGCCGTCGTCATCCAGGATTACGTCAACGCGCGTGGCCTGCGCATGCGCCGCAGCGTTGCGCAGACCTTCCTCGGCGCAGCGCAGCAGCAGCACGGCGTGTTCGCGCGACCAGGCGCCGTCTTCCTCGGGCAGGCTGGCTAGCGCCTGGATGCCGTGCTCGGCGCCGAATTCGGGCACCAGCTCGGCCAGTGCGGTGCGCAAGCCTAAAAATTCGAGCTTGTCGTTCCACAGCGCGAGCTGCATCTGGCGGTTGGTCTCGATGACGCCCCCGAGCAGGACCTTCATTTGCGCGGCGCGATCGCGCAGCGCTTTGTCTTCAGCCGGCAGGCGTTGGGTGAGCAGGGCGAGGTGCATCGTCAGGGCCGTCATCGACGAACCCAGACTATCGTGCAACTGGCGCGCGAGCTGGCGACGCTCCTGGTCCCAGCTGTTGGCCAGCCAGGACACCATGTCGGAGAGTTCAGCAGTACGCGCCGCGACCAGGCGTTCCAGCTCCGGGTCGGGATGCGGTGGGACCGGTTCAGTCATCAGGGTCTCAATTAAATGTTTCCCAAATCATACAACAATTGTCATTTATCCGTCGCGCATTGGGTGCCGCAAGAGCGGTTCGTTCTGTTCGCACCGAGTGTGAGGTCGCGAACAGTGCCGATCGCGTGGCAGGCGCACTCTGGCGATGTGGCCAACGAGTCATCATTCAACCAACAATACGGGGGTAATACCATGACCAAAGCAACGACCAAAAAGACGAGCGGCCCGCAGGATGCGCTGGAGCTGTTGAAAAGCCAGCACGACGAAGTGAAAGACATGTTCGACAAGTTCGAAGAGCTGGGCGACCGTGCCAATGTCAGCAAGAAAAAGCTGGCCAACGAGATCTGCGAAGCCCTGATCATGCACACGTCGATCGAAGAAGAAATCTTCTATCCGGCGCTGCGCAAGACGTCGAAGGAAATGGAAGACATGCTCGACGAAGCGTTCGTCGAACACGCGTCGGCCAAGGACCTGATCGCACAGGTGCAGGAGATGGAGCCGGACGAAGACTACTACGATGCCAAAGTGAAGGTGCTGGGCGAATACGTGTCGCACCACGTCGAAGAGGAAGAGGAAGAAATGTTCCCGAAAGTGCGCAAGCTCGACCTCGACCTGGAAGCCATGGGCGCCGAGATGGCTGCCCGTCGCGACGAAATTCTCGCCACGGTCTAAACCGTCGTTGACAGACTGGCCGGCCTCCCCGGGGCCGGCTTTTTTACGCCCATGCCATTGAGCAAAGAATTCGACGGTGCGGACGGTCAAGACGTTCGCTGCCGCACATACGTGCTATTGCTGGTATGCGATAGTGAAAGCTAGCCGGTTCCATCGAGGACGGGAGCGTTATATAAGAGAGGACACACCATGAATATCGATAACATCGTAAATGAGCAGTTCCGTGGCAAGAGTTTCCGTGAACTGGCCGACGCGCCATTGTCGGCACTGCGCGGCATCGGCGAGCAGCAGGCCAATGCGCTGGCCGATACGCTGGGCGTGAAGACCATTGGCGATCTGGCCAGCCTGCAGGCGGTCAGCTTCGCGGTTGCGATCAAGGCACTGGCCGGTAGCGAAACGCAGTCGAGCAAAGAGCAGGCTGAACAGACCCTGCTCGATGATGCCGTCGAAATGACGTTCCCGGCCAGCGACCCGATTTCGGTCGACGCCGGTATCACCCGCATTGAAGTACCGCCCGAGATGGTCGACGCAGGCCGCGATCACCAGAACGCGCGTTCGATCGAAGAAACGAGCACCATTCGCGAGTGCCCGCCTGCCGAAAAGCGTTAAGCACATAGCAGGGCAGGATGGAGCAGGTCACGGAACGCAGGTTCCGTGGCCTGTTTTTTTATGGCGCAGTCAACGTTAAATAGAGACTAGCTTTGAACTGACGAGTAGTCCAGTGGTCCAACCCCTGTCCCCAGCGTCAGGAGTCGATCATGAAAGCGCCACGTTTCAAGGGCTGGTTCGCAAAACTGCCTTCCCTGAACCAGCCGCAGCGCCGGCAAGTGCTGGATGCCCTGCATCCTGCAGCCGGGCTGGCTCAGGTGTTGCACTCATCAGTGAGGTCAGGGCGCCAGGCCGCTGCTGCCCCAGATGCGGCAACGAGCGCTGTTACCGGCATGGGTTCGCCAACGATTTGCAGCGCTACCGTTGCTGCGCCTGCGGCCGCACCTTTAACGACCTCACCGGCACGCCGCTGGCGCGGATCAGGCACAAAGCCAAATGGCTCGCGTATTCGCAGGTGCTGCTCGATTCACTCCCCGTGCGCAAGGCCGCAGATCGGGTCGGCGTACACCGCAACACCGCCTTTCGCTGGCGGCACCGCTTCCTGCATTGGGTCAAGCTCGACCGGCCCGCGCTCCTGAATGGCATCGTCGAGGCTGACGAAACATTTCTGCTCGAGTCACAAAAAGGTTCGCGCACGCTCAATCGCCCGCCGCGCCGGCGCGGCGGTCATGCTGCCAAACGGGGCATTTCCGGTGAACTCGATTGCATCCTGGTCGCGCGCGACCGCGAGGGTCGCACCATCGATGCCGTTACTGGGCGCGGTGCACTCAAGACTGCGCAACTCGAGCGTGAGTTGCTACCCAGGCTCGACAGGCAAGCCTTGCTTGTCAGTGACGGCCATCCCGCTTACCGTGCCTTTGCACGCAAGCACAGGATCGCGCACCAGGCGGTCAATGTGCGCGCCGGTGTGCGAGCGAGGCGTCTGGACAGCCTTGCCATTCACGTGCAGAACGTGAACGCCTACCACCAGCGCTTCAAGGTGTGGCTGCAGGGCTTTCGTGGCGTGGCGTCGCGCTACCTGCCAAACTACCTCGGCTGGCACTGGGCGTTGGATGGAGAGCGGGTTATTTTGCCGGAACAGTTGCTTCGCATTGCCATCAGCGTCATCAACAGATAACGCTGACTGAGCCTTTTTTTATTGGCGCAGCCAAAGCAAAAGCACACCGGGGCGCTCGCTTGCGCGAGAGCCCCGGTCGGTTATTCAGCTGGAAGAAGGTGCCGTGTCAGCGATGCGGCGTTGCCAGCTCGGGCGTAGGCGCCGGCACTGGCGCGCCGGTGGTCTTGGACGCTGCCTGGCGATTGGCCGCCGGCGAGCAGAAGCGGTTCTTGCCGGCGCGCTTGGCTTCGTACAGCGCGTAATCGGCGATATTGATCAGGGCGTCGACCGATTCGGCGTCGTCCGGATAGATGCTGATGCCAATAGAGGTCGACAGGCGCAGCGTCAGGTCGTTGATGAAGAATGGCTCGGACAGGGATTCAACCAGCTTGGCCGCCGGGCCCTGCGCGTCGACCAGACCATGGATGTCGCCGAGGACGACCATGAATTCATCGCCACCCAGGCGGGCAACGGTGTCTTCCTTGCGCGAGCTGGCCAACAGACGCTGCGACACGGCTTTGAGGATCTCGTCGCCGTAGGCGTGGCCATAGGTGTCGTTAATCGCCTTGAAGCCATCCAGGTCGAGATACATGATCGCGGCCTTGGCATGGGTACGGTTGGCATGCTGCAGTGCCGTCTCGATGCGATCTTCCAGCAAGCGACGGTTCGGCAGGCCGGTGAGGGCGTCGTGCAGTGCAAGTTCCTGCTGGGCCTTCGAGTACTGGGCCAGCTCCTTGTACAGCAGGCGCACTTCGAGCATATTGTGGATGCGCTTGTGCACCTCGAGCAGGTCGAACGGCTTGCTGATGAAGTCGCGGGCGCCGGCTTCGAGCGCGGCAATCTTGAAACTTGGCTGGGCCGTCAGGGCAAGCACAGGCAGATAGCCGCCTTGTTCAATTTCCTTCAGGCCCTTCATGACCTGGAAACCATTCAAGCCCGGCATTTGCAGGTCGAGCAGAATGAGGTCGTAATTGTGTTCACGATGGAGCGGACACACCTGCTCCGGCAGCATGGTCGAGCTGACGCAGGTATAGCCTTCTTCGCGCAATATCTCTTCCATCAGCTCGATATTGTCGGGCGAATCGTCTACCACCAGAATTTTGGCGTTCAAAATGTCTTGTCTGCTCGGCATGCTTATCTCTTTATCGAAACTGGGCGGCGCCCCATTTCGGGGTGGAATCTAACGATACCTTACCTCTAATTAGTGTAGCAAGGACCATAAAATTTCTTGTAGGACAGCGCCGCGTCCGCAGGTAGGAACATCAACGACTATGGCCGCGACCGCTTTCCGCGAGCATTGGGACGGCGGGTGGCGTGCTGACCATGCCGATGGCCGCCATCAATTCGCTCTGTTCGACCGGCTTTGACACATGGGCCGAGAAACCGGCCTCGAGCGCCTTCAGGCGGTCTTCGGAGCGTGCAAACGCCGTCAGCGCGATGGCCGGAATCAGGCCGCCAGCGTCACGCGGCAGGGCGCGGACCCAGGCAAGAAACTCGAGGCCATTGACGTCGGGCATGCCGAGATCGCTGATCAGGAGGTCGGGCGGGCTCGCGCGCAGCTGCGCCATGGCGTCCTGTGCGCTGCCGGCCAGCCGCACGTTGGCATGGCAATCGGACAGGATGCGGGCAATCAGCTCACGAGCATCACGGTCATCGTCCACGACCAGCACTGACATGCCGCGCATGTCGCGCACCATGGGTTCGGGCGCTGCCTCTGGCGCAGCAGGCAGGGTGGCTGACGCCATCTCGGGCAGCGCGCCACCGGCAATGTCCGCCTGACGCGACGCGCGTGGCATGCTCGACAGCGCTGCCGGCAGTTCGAGCGTGAAGCTCGCGCCCTGGCCAGGGCCGGCGCTGTCGGCGCGCACCGTGCCGCCGTGCTGCTCGATCAGGTGTTTCACGATCGACAAGCCCAGGCCCAGGCCGCCATGGCTGCGTGTCATCGACGCATCGCCCTGGCGGAAGCGCTCGAACACATGCGTGATGAATTCGGGTGCGATGCCCGAACCCGTATCGCGGATCGTGATGGCCACCTGGCCGTCGTGGTAGCCCAGCTCGATCGTGACTAGCCCGTCGCGGGGCGTGAACTTGATCGCGTTCGACAGCAGGTTCCAGACCACTTGCTGGAGCCGCCCCGGGTCACCCGCAACGGACGGGATGGCAACGCCTTCGGGGTAGCGCCGCTCGATGCGGATGCCCTTGGCGTCGGCCGCCGGGCGCACCGTCTCGATGGCGGCGTCGATGAAGCTGCCCGGGGCCAGCGTCTGCATGTCGAGCAGCACCTTGCCGGACGTGATGCGGCTCATGTCGAGCAGGTCTTCGATCAGCTGGGCCTGGGCGCGCGCATTGCGCTCGATCGTCGACAGGCCCCGCTGCAGGTCGGCGCCATCGCGGCTGCCGCGCCGCAGCACCTGTGACCAGCCGAGAATGGCCGACAGCGGTGTGCGCAGCTCGTGCGACAGCGTGGCAAGGAACTCATCCTTCATCTGGCTCGTGCGTTCGGCTTCGGCGCGCGCTTCGCGCTCGTTCTCGAGCAGCACCTTGCGCTCTTCAGCCGCGCGGCTGGCCACTTCGTACAGGCGGATATTGTCGACCGCGATGGCAGCCTGCGCCGCGATGCCGCTGACGATGCGTTCACTGCGCTCGGTAAACACGTTCGGTTCAGGGTGGCCAAAGAACATCGTGCCCAGCAGTTCACCCGAGCGCGCCATGACGGGCACGGTGAGGTAGCTGCGCACCGGCGGATGGCCAGTCGGCAGGCCGAATTGCAGCGCGTTGCTGGCCTGGACCGGATCGGCTGCCAGGTCGGCCACGCGCTGCAGGCGGGTGGTGCGCAGGCCAGGGCCGAACAGGGCGCTGGCGCCCGGTTCGGCGAAGTCCTGGAACTGGGCCGACGTGGCGCCCGACAGCGTGTGGAGCGAATACAGCGTGCCCTCGCCAGCCTGGCCGTAATGGACGAAGGCGGCATGACGCGCGCCGCAGACGCCGCCGGCCACATCGGTGGCGGCCTGCATCACGGCGCGCAGATCGCGCGTCGAGGCCAGCATGCTGCCCGTGCTGTTGAGCAGTTCAAGCACGTGCGATTCGTCACGCAGCGCCTGTTCTGCGCGCTTGACCTGGTCGACGTCGGTGTTCGTGCCGAACCAGCGCACCACGTTGCCGTCGCGGTCATGCACGGCTTCGACCCGCGTCAGGAACCAGCGGAAATTGCCGTCGGCGCCGCGAATGGGAAATTCCATCTCGAACGCCGTGCCGGTGCGCACCGATTCATCCCAATGTTCGAGCACGGCAGGCAGCACTGCCGGGTCGTACACTTTTTGCCAGCCCCAGCCCGTCGATTCTTCGGGCGTGATGCCCGTGTATTCATACCAGCGCTCGTTGAACCAGACGATCGAGCCGTCCGGATCGGCCATCCATGCCAGTTGAGGAATGGTGTTGGCCAGCGCGCGCAATTCTTCTTCGCTCTGGCGCAGGTGGTCGTCGGCCGCGCGCCGGGCGCTGATGTCCTGGGCCATGCCCGTCATGCCCAGTACGCCGCTGCCGTCGACGGCGCTGGCGTAATCGGGGCGGCCGACCAGGGCCACGCAGTGCGCGGCGCCGCCGGGCAGGTTGCCACGCGCGAGCAGGCGGCATTCGAGATCGAGGTCGGTGCCCTGCGAGAAGGCGGCCAGCACGGCGCGCCGCACGACCTTGCGGTCTTCGGGTTGCAGCCGCTCGCGCAGGCTTGGCCACGCCAGCGCCACGTCGGCCGGCAAGCCGAGGATCTCGGCCGCGCGCGCGCCGAACGTGACACGGTCGGTGGCCGCATCCCAGCGCCAGTCGCCCAGGCGCCCGGCGGCGATCGCCAGTTGCAGGCGGTTGTTGTTGTCGATGAGCGCTTGCTGGTCGAGCTTGCGCGCCGTGATGTCCTGGAAGTACAGGGTCAGGCCCTCGGGGGACGGGTAGACCCGCATGTCGAGCCAGGCATTCAGGCGGCGGTAATAGAATTCGCGATTGACGGTAACGCGCTGCTCCATCGCGCGCACGCAATCGAGGGCGACCGTCGTGCCGTGCAGGTCTTCGAACTCATCCCATAGCTTGGCCCCGACCAGGTCGCCGCGCCGCTTGTTGAGCGGCTCGACCATCTGCAGGGCGCGGCCATTGATATAGGTGATATGCCAGTCGCGGTCCACCGCGCAAAAGCCGTCGGTGAGGCTTTCGAGCATGTTTTCCATGCGCTCGGTGGCGCGCTGGAGCGCCTCTTGCGCGGCGACCAGATCCTGGCCGGACACGTCGCGGGCAGTGCTCATGCCGGCCTCCGAAGGTGGCGCGCGATGCGGCGGACGTGTTGTGATGAAGAGTTCATGCCGGGGTTGCCATGCGCCCGAAGCCGGGCAGGATGCGTTTCATTGTAGACCAGCCGGGCGGGTCCGACTCACACTTTGTGAATACGGACCGTTTCGCCCGTCGGTCAGCGTCGGCCCGGCTGACGCACTACCTTGGCCAGCGCATCCTGCAGCTGGTCGATTTCATACGGTTTTTGCAGCGACTGGTACGGGAACTCGAGGTGCCGCAGCAGCGTGTCGCCGTAGCCCGACGCGAAGATGATCGACAGCGCCGGGTCGTCGCTGATGGCGCGCTGCACCAGTTCGACGCCGGACATGCCGGGCAGGCTGACGTCGGAAAACAGCACGTCATAGCGCTGGCTCGCCAGCAGCGTCAGGGCATCGTCGGGATGCGCGACGCCGTCGGCTTCGTGGCCGAAGGCCTTGAGCATTTCGCACACCAGATATTGCGAGTCGACATTGTCTTCGACGACCAGGATGCGCAGGCCTGCATCGTCGACCGCTTCCTGGGCCGGCTGCGCGGTGGCTGGGGCCAGGGCGATCTGCACGCCGCGCACGGTGCCGGTTTCGTCGCGCACCGGGGACAGGCGCAGGTCGAAACGGTTGTCGGCGTTGCCATCGAGGCGGCGGAAGGTCAGGGGGGTGTCGGCCAGCACACCGGCCTCACCGCGCCAGGCCGCAGCCAGCGCCGCACCGGCCGCAGCCAGCGGTGGCGGCATCACGGGCGGAACCGAGCCGCCCGGCACGCGGCCATAGCCGGGGCCGGCCAGAGCGGCGTAGGCCTCATTGAATACCAGGACCGTTTCCGGTCCCCATACCAACAGGGTCGGGAGCGGCGAATTGAGCAACAGATCGCTGCACAACCGCAGCGGCAACGGCCAGCGGGCAGCGTCGCCCAGGGCGGTCGTGCTCCAGTCGTAGGAAGCGGTGCTCCGGGCGGAAAGGTCGAGGTCGGGCATGGATTGTTGTAAAAACGAAAATATGGGCGGCATCCTACACCAAACGGGATGCACCTGCTCGGGCAACCGTGCGCGCAAAAAAAAGCCCGCTTCGTGAGAGGCGGGCTGAATCTATTTCCTAGGAGGAGAATAGAGGAGACAGTGCAATCATGCTGCATTGCGTCAAATCAGTCCAATTTATATTTCCAATAACCGTCATTGGTTTAATCAATATCCCGGGCATGTTGTCAAGAATCGCGTTGTGGCGTGTGCGCACTTGGTGCGATCGAGAAAATGTTCTACGATGGCAACTATGCCACCTTTTTCGTTGTACGTTTGCGCCATTGCCGCACTGTTATCGACCGCCTATTCCTTTGATGCAAGCGCGCAGGATGGCTCGGGCCCGCTGCCGTGGGCCGATTATTCGCTCGAGCAATTATCCGATATCGCCGTGACGTCCGTCTCGCGCCAGAGCGAGCCGCTGGCGCGCGCGGCGGCGTCGGTGTTCGTCATCAGCGCTGCGGACATCGCCCGCTCGGGCGCGACCACGCTGCCCGAAGTGCTGCGGTTGGCGCCGAATCTCCAGGTCGCCCGCATCAATACCCATGAATACGCGATCAGTGCCCGCGGATTTTTGTCGCCCCAGGCCAACAAGCTGCTCGTGATGATCGATGGCCGCAGCGTGTATTCGCCGTTGTTCTCGGGTGTGGTCTGGGAAATGCAGGATGTGGGGCTGGAAGACGTCGCGCGCATCGAGGTGGTCAGCGGGCCGGGCGGCACGGTGTGGGGCACGAACGCCGTCAATGGCGTCATCAATATCATCACACGCAGCGCGGCCGAGACCCACGGCGGCGTCGTCACGGCGCACGCCGGACCGGACGAGCATGGCGCCAGCGTCCGCTACGGCGGGCAGTTCGAGAACGGCCCGCACTGGCGTGTGTATGCCAGGCAAACGCGGATCGAGGCCGATCGCAGCGCGCCTGCTGACACCCCCGACAATCGCATGGCGCGCGAGCAGGCGGGCTTTCGTCTCGACTGGGAAGGCAGCGAACAGGATGTCACACTCAGCGGCGATGTGTACCAGGGACGCCTGCGCAACACGTCCCTGTTATCGAGCGGGACGATGTCCGGCGCCAATCTGCGGGCAGAGGTCCAGCGCGACCTCGCTGATGCCGGCCAGGTGCGTATGCATGCGTGGCTCGATCAGACGCGCCGCAGCAAGCCGGGCGTGGGGATGCAACAGATCGACACGGTCGACGTCGAAGCCCAGCACCTGGTGCGCTTCGGTGAACATGGCATCACCTGGGGCGGCGGCTATCGCAACAGCCGCGACCAGATCGACGGCGGACCTGTGCTGCGTTTCACGCCGGCGCGTCGCAACCTGCGCTGGTCGCACCTGTTCGTGCAGGATGAATTGACCCTGACGCCGACGCTGCGCGCCGTGGCCGGCATGCGCGTCGAGCACAATGTATATACGGGCAGCGAGTTGCTGCCGAATCTGCGCCTGGCATGGGACGCGAGCGACCAGGCAACGCTGTGGGCGGCCCTGTCGCGCACGGTGCGTGCGCCGTCGCGCATCGACCGTGATCTGTTTCTCGTCAATCCGGCTTCGCCGCGCCAGTTCCTGATCGCCGGCGGCGCTGACACGGTGGCGGAAACGGCGCGCGTGGCCGAACTGGGATACCGCGCCCAACCCTTGCCGACGCTCTCGTATTCGGCCACGCTGTTCTATACCGACTTCGAACGGCTGCGTTCCCTGGAGCCGGCGACGCCAGGTGTGCGGTTGCCGTATGTCATCAACAGCCTGGGCAAGGGCAACTTGCGCGGCATCGAATTCTGGGCCAGCTGGCAGGCCGCGCGCGGCTGGCGCCTGCACGCCGGCGGGGTGCTGCAGGACGTCGACATGGGGCGCGAGCCGGCCAGTCGCGACACCACCGGGTTGTCCGGCCTGGGCGGGAATGATCCCAACCTGACCTGGACCTTGCGCAGTGCGCACGATCTGAGCGAGCGCATCTGGGCAGATTTTTCACTCCGTTACGTCGCACGACTGCCGCAGCTGGCCGTGCCAAGTTATCATGAGCTCGACGCGCGGATCGCGTGGCAAGTGCGTCCCGATCTCGAGCTCGCGCTTGCCGGGCGCAATCTGTTGCATGCCCGCCACGCCGAATTTGTCGCGGCAGGCAGCCGCCAGTTGCTCGAGCGCACGGTGTTTGCCAGCGCCACGCTGCGTTTTTGACGTGCGAATGGATTTCATGACTATCAATCAACCAGCTTGTCTGCCGCGCCGCAGGGCGTGCCTGGCCTTGATGCTGCCGCTACTGGCCAGCATCGGCCTTGGCCTGCCTGCGCACGCGATCGTGGTCGACGCTGCGCCCGTACTCGAACGACGCGTCAAGGCCGCTTTTTTGTACAAGTTTCTGGGGTATGCCGATTTTCCGGCCGGCTCGTTTGCAGATGCGACGACGCCGGTCAGCATTGGCGTGGTGGGCGCCGACGACATGGCGGCCGAGCTGACCCGGATTGCCGCCGGGCGTCTGGTGGCCGGGCGCATGATCACGGTGCGCGCGCTGCGCGAGCAGGATCTGGCGCAGCCGCTGCATGTGCTGTTCGTGGCCGGCCAGGATGACGCGCGCGCCGCGCGCCTGCTCCGCGCCGCCAATGCGCAGCTCACCGTGACCGAGTGCGAGGGCGGGCTGCGCAGCGGCAGCGTCATCAATTTTACGATCGTCGATGATCGGGTGCGTTTCGACGTCTCCCTCGATGCGGCGGAAAAGAAGAATGTAAAGCTCAGTTCGCGCCTGCTGACAGTGGCGAACCGTGTGCAAAAAGGAGCCACGTGATGTCTATGCACGATACCGGCTCCGTGCGCAGCAAATTGATCCTCATGGCGGTGTCCACCACCGCAGTGGCGTTGCTGTGCGCGGGTATCGCCATGCTGTTGCTCGACCTGCGCACCTTCCAGCGCTACTGGATCGACGATTTGACCACCCAGGCCGACATCGTCGCCAGCGTGACCGCACCGGCCGTCTCGTTCAACGACCCGGCCGACGTCGCGCAGAGCCTGACCCTGCTGCGCGTGCGCCCGCAGATCGTCGCCGCGGCCGTATTTACCGCGAATGGCACGCGCTTTGCCACCTACGTGCGCAGCGGCGTCAAGGCCAGACTGCCCGAGCGGCCGGAGCCGGCCGGCTACCGCATCGAGCGCGGCGAAGTCGTCATGTACCACGACATCGTCGAAAATGGCGACCGGGTCGGGACCGTCTACCTGCGTTCGCGCTACGGCGTGCTGGACCGGGCCCTGAGCTACGGCGCGATCCTTGGCGGCGTGCTGCTGGGCGCCTTGGTGATTGCCGCCATCGTGGCTTCGCGCCTGCAGGCCTCGATCACGCGCCCGCTCGAAGCCGTGACCGATATCGCGCGTCAGGTCATGCTGCGGCGCGACTTCAGCCTGCGCGTGCCGGGCCACCAGAAGGGCGAGATCGGCGTATTGGTCGAAGCCTTCAACGACATGCTGGCCGAGATCGGCCGCCGCTCGGATGCACTGCAGACGGCCAACCGCACGCTCGAGCACGAGATGGACGTGCGCCAGAAGGCCGAGGGCGCGCTGATCGTGGCCGACCGCCGCAAGGATGAGTTCCTGGCGACGCTGGCGCACGAACTGCGCAATCCGCTGGCGCCGATCCGCACGGGGCTGGATATCCTGCGCATCCGCAGCGGCGACGCCCAGGCCACGCAGCGCGCGACCGACATCATGGAACGCCAGCTGCGCCAGATGGTGCGCCTGGTGGACGATCTGCTGGACGTCTCGCGCATCAATACCGGCAAGTTCACGATCAAGATGGGCCGGGTGGAGCTCAAGGCCGTCGTCAACGATGCACTCGAAGTGGTGCGCTCGTATATCGAACTGCACGGGCACGAACTGGTGCTCGAATTGCCCGACAGGCCCGTGTTCCTGCATGGCGATGCGACGCGTCTGGCCCAGGTGCTGTCGAACCTGCTCAACAATGCGGCCAAGTACACCAACCGGGGCGGGCGCGTCGTGCTCAAGGGTGAGGTGGACGAGAACACCCTGATCCTTGAAGTGGCCGATACTGGCATCGGCCTGGCGCCGGAGATGCTCGACTCGGTGTTCGACATGTTCGTGCAGGTCGATTCGACGCTCGAGCGCAGCAATGCCGGCCTGGGCGTGGGCCTGTCGCTGGCGCGCAAGCTCGTCGAGCTGCATGGCGGCACGATCACGGCGCACAGCGAAGGCCTCGGCCATGGCAGCCGCTTCGTCGTGCGCCTGCCGATCGTCGTCGAACCGGAGCCGCCGACCAAGCCGACCCCGGCCGCCTTCATCAGCGCCGAAAGCTACCGCATCCTGCTGGCCGACGACAATGTCGACTTCGTCAACAGCATCGGCGCGCTGCTCACGGCCATGGGGCACAGCGTGGTCATCACGCACAACGGACCCGATGCGCTGGCAGCCGCCGCGCGCTTCTGCCCGGACTACGCGTTCCTGGATATCGGCCTGCCACACATGTCCGGTTACGACCTGGCGCGCGGGATCCGCAAGCTGCCCACCGGCGCACTGACCGTACTGATCGCCGTCACGGGCTGGGGCCAGGAAAAAGACCGCCAGCTGGCGTTCGAGTCCGGCTTTGACCACCATATGGTCAAGCCGGTGCGCTTCGAGCAGATCGAGGAAATCCTGGGCAGCCGCAGCATCATCAAGAAGCTGCGTACCTGAGTGGGCTGCGTCGTCTAGCAGGGCAGGGCAAGCCTGTCCTCCAGATGACGTGATGGTGTCGATGGCAATGTAAAAAAGCAGCGCGCAAAGAAAAATGGCTCAGAATTTCTTCTGAGCCATTCTCTTGAAACTTTGGTGCGGCTGGCAGGAATCGAACCCACGACCCCTTGGTTCGTAGCCAAGTACTCTATCCAGCTGAGCTACAGCCGCCCGAAGCACGCATTATAGCAGCATGTATTGGATTGGCAAAGTCTGCCGTGTTTCAATGTGCTCGCATGCAGATAATGTCTTCAGCGATCTGGAAACAGCAGAAACTGACGCGCAAAAGAAAAATGGCTCAGAATTTCTTCTGAGCCATTCTCTTTGAAACTTTGGTGCGGCTGGCAGGAATCGAACCCACGACCCCTTGGTTCGTAGCCAAGTACTCTATCCAGCTGAGCTACAGCCGCCCGAGGCACGCATTATAGCGGGCTGTGGTGATCTTGGCAAATACCTATCGGGACATTGTTTTTGCTGCGGCGGCGGGGCGTCAGATCCGTCGCAGGGCGGCGATGATGGCCGCATCGTTCGGATTGCCCAGCACCGTCTCCAGCAGCGCCATCGGCACCAGATGCACGGCCTGGCTTTCCCAGCCCATCAGCGCCGGATTGCCGCCCAAGCGCCGCGCCAGGTAATAGCGCGTGAGCGTCTGCGTGCGCCGGCAGTCGATCAGGTGCCGGACGATCTGCACGCGCAGGCCGGACTCCTCGAACGCTTCGCGAATGGCCGTGGCCTGCAGGCTGATGTCCGGGTCGACACGGCCCTTGGGGAAGGTGGCGTCATATCCGCCAAAACGGTTCGACGGCGCCACGGCCCACACACGGCCATCGTCTTCCACGATCACGACGCCTGCAGCAGGCGCGAATCCCGCGGGTGTGGCGAGGGGTGGCTCGTCGATGACGGACTGGCCAGGGACCATCTGCCAGTCGGCGTTGGTGGCCGGGATGTCGAGCCAGGGTGCAAACGGCACGTCGTTCAGCGAGGCTGGCAGGGCGCCGAGAGGGATCACGGTGGCGATGCTGGCCGGGTCATCCCAGGTGGCGGTGGCTGTTGGCGTCGATGGGCGCGCGAGACGTACCGGCGCACCGTGCTCATCGGGTTGGGGATGAAAAGTGGTCATTGTTGGGGAGTGTATTGGGAATAGCGTGTGACACGAGCCCAAATGCAATAAGGGCACTTCTTGCGAAGTGCCCTTATCTTGAAAAGGTTTGGTGCGGCTGGCAGGAATCGAACCCACGACCCCTTGGTTCGTAGCCAAGTACTCTATCCAGCTGAGCTACAGCCGCCCAATGCGAGCATTATAGCGGGCAGTGAGCATCTTGGCAAAGGGTGATTATGCGCATGTGATGCTGATTCATCTGCCAGGTCAGAAGGGGCTCTGTCGGAAGCAATATTCCGACAGACATGTCCATCAGTCTGCAACAAATACAGCGACCAAGAAAAAAGGCCAGATCTCGCGATCTGGCCCTTCGTATTTTCTGGTGCGGCTGGCAGGAATCGAACCCACGACCCCTTGGTTCGTAGCCAAGTACTCTATCCAGCTGAGCTACAGCCGCCCGAGGCACGCATTATAGCAGCGACATTTTATTTCTGGAAGACTCAAATTATTTCACGGCAACAAAGTCCTCTGGTAGATTGATCGCAGCGCAAATCGATCGGATGACCATGCCAGGTTCTACCTGGGCTGCCTGTAGCAGCCTGTTTCGTTTCACCTTCTTCCTGCTGCTGGCGCTGGCCTTGCCGGCCGACGCCAGCCAGCGCAATCTGCGCTTCGAGCGCCTGTCGGTCGAAGAAGGCTTGTCCCAGCACTCGGTGATGAGCATCCTGCAGGACCGCCAGGGCTTCATCTGGTTCGGCACCCAGGCCGGCCTGCACCGCTACGACGGCTATCGGCTCGTCATCTTCCGCAACGACGCCAATGATCCTGCCAGCATCCCGGACAACTTCATCTCCGCCTCGTATGAAGATGCAGCCGGGGGCCTGTGGTTCGGCACGAAAGGTGGGCTGGCGCGGCACGATCCGGCGACCGGCCGGTTCGAGCGGTTTGCGCTGACCCAGCCGGGGCGCACCGTCAAGCGTTCGGTGGTGGCGATCGTGCCGGGGCCCGATGGCGCGCTGTGGCTCGCAACCAATGACGGCGTGGTGCGCTTCGACCCGCACACGGGCCAGCAGCGCAACTACGTGTCCGATCCGGACAATCCGGCGAGCCTGCGCGACAACCGCGTCAACGCACTCGCATTCGACGGGCGCGGGGCGCTGTGGGTCGGCACCGCGGCTGGCCTGGACCGGCTCGACCCGGCCAGTGGCCAGGTCACGCGTTTCACGATGGCGCCGCTTGACGATGTCGAGCGCAATGCCGTGCTGGCGCTGTCGATGGGCCCGCGCCAGACGCTGTGGATCGGTACCGCGGCGGGCCTTGAGGCGTGGCGCATCGATGGCGATGTGCCGCAGCGGCGCCGGATCGGCGCGGCGGACGGGATGCGCGGCGCGCGCATCCGCACGCTGTATCACGACAGCGGCGCGCAGCTGTGGGTCGGTACCTCGTCCGATGGCCTGAAGTGGCTCGATCCGGCCAGCGGCCGGTTCACCGGCTACCGCCACCTGCCGCAGGACCGGCACAGCCTGTCCGACAACATGGTGTCGGCGTTGCTGGTCGACCGCACCGGGACGCTGTGGGTCGGCACGTATTTTGGCGGGATCAACCGCACCGACCTGGCCAGCGGGGGCTTCGCGCGCTTTGGTGAAACGGAAGGGATGGGCCGCGCCAGGGTGCGCGCCATCGTCGACGATCCGGCCGGGCGCCTGTGGCTGGGCACCAGCGGTGATGGCCTGATGCTGCTCGATCCGGCCTCACGCACGACGCGGCGCTTCGGCACCGATGCGTTCACGGGCAAGGTCGTCACCGCGCTGGCCCAGGCCGGGGGGCGGCTCTGGATCGGTACACCGACCGGCCTGGCGTGGCGCGACGCGCGCGGGCGCATGGGGCGTGTCGAATTGGGCCAGAGTCCGGGCGCTAACCATATACAGGCGCTGCGCGAGGGCCGTGACGGCACGCTGTGGGTAATGACGCGCGATGGCCTGTCCGCAGTCACGCCGGGCGCCACGGCCGTGCGCAACTGGCGCAACGTGCCGGGCGACGCGACGAGCCTGGGCGACAACTACGGGTTTGCCCTGGTCGAGGATCGGCGCGGCGTGCTGTGGATCGGCACCGAATCGGGCCTGGAGCGCTTCGACCCCGTCAGCGGCACGTTCAGCCGTTTTCGCCATGACCCGGACGACAGTACGAGCCTGCGCCACAGCCGCGTGTATCACCTGCTCGAGTCCAGGGCGGGTGACCTGTGGGTCGGCACCGCAGGGGGCTTGCACCGGATGGTGCAGGCTGGCGGACGCACGTCGTTTCGCTACTACCCGTTCAGCAGCCAGGACGCGCAGTCGATCGGCGCCATCCTCGAAGACAACGCTGGCATCATCTGGGCCAGCACCACGGCCGGCATCACGCGCGTCGATCCGGTCACCGGCCAGACCAAGAGTTATAACGCCAAGGATGGCCTGATCGACGGCGCCTATTTCGTGGGCGCCGGCCGGCGCGGCGCCGACGGACAGCTGCATTTCGGCGGCGTCAGCGGCGTCACGTCGTTCAATCCGGCCGATGTGCACGATAATCCGTTCCCGCCGACGGTGGCGATTACCGACCTGCAGGTCCTGAACCGCTCGCGCGGCATCCACAACCTGGCGGCGCAACGGGCGATCACGCTGTCGCACCGCGATACCGTGATCTCGCTCGAATTCGCGGCGCTGCACTACGCCGACCCGATGGGCAATCTGTATGCCTACCAGCTCGAAGGCTTCGACGCCAACTGGGTCAATACCGGCGCGGGGCGGCGCTTTGCCACCTACACCAATCTCGATCCCGGCCATTACGTGTTCCGGGTCCGGGCCAGCAACAAGGATGGACTCTGGAGCAAGGAGGCAGCCACGCTCGCGATCACGATCACGCCGCCGTACTGGAAGACGTGGTGGTTCCGCACGCTGGCCGTGGCGCTGGTGGTGACGCTGTCCTACCTCGCCTATCGGCTGCGCATCGGCGCGCTCGTCACGCGCCAGGGCTTGCTCGCGCGCGAAGTTGACGCCCGCACCGGCGAGCTGCTGCTGCAGAAAGAAGCGGCCGAACGGGGCAAGCGCGAGGTCGAACGCCAGAAGGAATCGGTCGAGCGCGCGCACCGCAATATCGCGCTGCTGTCCGAGATGGGACGCATGCTGACCACGAACCTCGACCACGAGGCGATCATGCTGACGCTGTACCAGCACGTGAAGGCGCTGATGGATGCGCCGCTGTTTGCCGTCGCGCTGCGCCAGGGCGAGCGCGGCGTGCTCGAAATGCCGTTCGCAATGGCGTTCGGCCGGCGCGAGACCCCGCGCGAGCTGGCCTTCGATCCGGCCGGGCATCTGCTGGCGCGCTGCGTGAACGAAAACCGTGCCTTCCTGCTGGCGGACGTCGACGCCGAGCTGCCCGCGTATCTGCCCAGCGCGCCCGACCTAGGCTCTGCGGTGTCGCTGACTGCGCCGGCAACTGCGCTGCCGATGCCGCGCTCGCTGCTGTGCGTGCCCGTGACGGCGGGCGAGCGTGTGCTGGGCGCGCTGACGGTGCAAAGCCTGGAGGCAAGCGCCTACGGTCAGGTCCACCTCGACATGCTCGGCACGCTGGCCGCCTACGTCGGCGTGGCCATGGACAATGCCGAAGCCTACGCGCGCCTAAAGGAAACCCAGGTGCAGCTGGCGGCACAGGAACGGCTGGCGTCACTGGGCTCGCTCGTGGCGGGCGTGGCGCACGAACTCAATACGCCAATTGGCAACAGCCTTCTGATGGCCAGCACGCTGCAGGAACGCACGCATGCGGTGGCGGCGCAGTTCGAGGCGACCACGCTCAAGCGGTCCGACCTGGCCGACTACATGGGCGCGGCGCGCGACGCCTCGCAGCTGATCGTGCGCAGCCTGCACAATGCGGCCGAGCTGGTAAGCAGCTTCCGCCAGGTGTCGGTCGACCAGGCCAGTGCCCAGCGGCGCCGGTTCGATCTGGCCCAGGCCTGCCAGGAAATCGGCGCGACCCTGATGAACACGGTGCGCCTCGCCGGGCACCGGCTCGACATCGACGTGCCGGCCGGGATTGCGATGGACAGTTTTCCGGGCCCGCTGGGGCAGGTGATCATCAACTTCGTCAACAACGCGATGCTGCATGCATTCGACGGTCCGGGCGGCGTGATGACGCTGACGGCGCTGGAAGCCGATGGCCGCGTCACGCTCACGTTCCGCGACGACGGCCGCGGCATCGACCCGGCCCACCTGGGGCGCATCTTCGATCCGTTCTTCACGACGCGCATGGGCCAGGGGGGCACCGGCCTGGGACTGAACATTGTCTACAACATCGTCACGACGCTGATGGGCGGGACGATCCGCGTTGTGAGCCAGCCGGACGCCGGCACCGCCTTTTTGCTCGAACTGCCGCAAAAGGCGCCCGAGGCCCTGGCGCCCACGGTCAGCGCTGCGCCCTAGACGACGTTGATTGGCGTGCCGGCATGCCACGCTTCGATATTATCGACCAGCATGTCGGCCAGCGTCTGCATCGCACCAAAGCTGGCCCACGCGATGTGCGGCGTAAGCAAAAAGTGCGGCAGGCGCAGGCGCAGCAGCGGATTGTTCGAGCCGGGCGGCTCTTCGCTCAGGACATCGAAGCCAGCACCGATGCGGCCTTCCATCAGCACGTTCGCCAGTGCCGCCTCGTCGACCAGGCCACCGCGCGCCGTGTTGATCAACAGCGCGCCGGGCTGCATCAGAGCGAGTTCGCGCGCGCCGATCATGTGGCGCGTGGCGTCGGTCAGTGGCAGGTGCAGGCTCACGACCTGCGAGGTGGCCAGCAATTCGTCCAGCGGCAGTTCTGTGACGTTCGTGTCCGTGATCGGCGAGCGCGAAGTGGCGACGACCTCCATGCCGAACGCGCGCGCGATGCTGGCCACTTGCCGGCCCAGCGCGCCGTAGCCGATGATGCCCAGGCGCGTGCCAGCCAGGTCGCCGATCGGATGGTCGAGCAGGCAGAAGCGGCTCGAGGTTTCCCACTTGCCCGCCTCGACGTCGGCCGCGTAGGCGCGCAGGTTGCGGCGCAGCGCCAGGATCAGCGTGAAGCAGTGCTCGGGCACCGACACCAGCGAATAATTGCGGATATTCGCCACCACGATGCCGGCCGCGCGGCAGGCTGCCAGGTCGACATTGTCGGTGCCGGTCGCGGCGACGGCGACCATCTTCAGGTCGGGCAGGCGCGCGATGGCGTCGGCCCGTAGCGGCACCTTGTTGGTGATGACCACGGTGGCGCCGGCCAGGCGCGCCACGACGTCATCGACCGCGGTGGCGGCATGGTCTTGCCAGGCATGCTCGAAGGCGGGCACGCGGACATTGGCGCGCAGGCTGTCACGGTCGAGAAAAACGATTCGCTGCATGGGGTCCTTTTGCGGTTGGCGGCTTGCCGTGATCATAACAGCCCCTGTCAGCGTGAGTTGCCGTACAGTCTGCGGCGCGCCACGGGGCTACGCTGGCACGATCGAATTCCCCAGAGGTTGCCATGACGGACGCGCTCAAAGCCTACAAAGCCAAACGCAATTTCGATATCACGTCCGAGCCGGCTGACGGCGGGAAGGCTGGGCAGGACGTGCTCACCTTCGTGATCCAGAAGCACTGGGCCAGCCGCCTGCACTACGATTTCCGGCTCGAGCTCGACGGCACGATGAAAAGCTGGGCCGTGCCGAAAGGCCCCAGCTACGACACGCATGACAAGCGGATGGCCGTGGAGGTCGAGGACCACCCGATCTCGTACTCGGACTTCGAAGGCACGATCCCGGCCAAGCAGTACGGCGCCGGCAAGGTGATCATCTGGGACAAGGGCACCTGGGAGCCACTGGAAGACCCGCGCGCGGGCTTCGCCAAGGGCAGCATCAAATTCGCGCTGCACGGCCACAAGATGCATGGCCGCTGGACGCTGGTGCGGATGAAGGGCCGTGGCGAAAAACAGCCGCCATGGCTGCTGATCAAGGAGAAGGACGATTACGCACGTCCGGCCGCCGAATTCTCGCTGGTTGACGAACTGCCTGACAGCGTGAAGGCATTGCCGATGCCGAAGCGGGTCGCGCAAAAGGTCGAGGCGCTGCGCGAAGAAGCGAAGACGGCGCCTGCAAAGAAGGCAGCTGCCAAAAAAGCACCCGCCAAGAAAGCGGCAGCAAAGAAGGTACCGGCAAAACGCGCCACGACGGAAGACGCCAGGTCGCCGCTGCCCGCCAAATTCGCGCCTGAACTGGCCACCCTTGTCGACGCACCGCCGCCCGACCCCGAAAACTGGCTGTTCGAAGTCAAGTTCGATGGCTACCGCATGCTCGCGCGCATCGAGGAGGGCGCCGTGCGCCTCATCACGCGCAACGCCAACGACTGGACTGACAAACTGGCGCCTTTGAAGGAAGAGCTGGAGCGCATGGCGCTGCCCGACGGCTGGTACGACGGCGAAATCGTCGTGCACGACCATGATGGCAAACCCGATTTCGGCCTGCTGCAGGCAGCGTTCGACGGCAACGGCGCCGTCGACATCGATTATTTCCTGTTCGATGTGCCGTACTTCGACGGCCACGACCTGCGCGAAATGCCGCTGGTCGACCGCCGCACGGTGCTCGAACAGGTGCTCAAGAAGGCCAAATCCGACAAGGTGCGGTTTTCTGCCGAATTCGGCGCCAAGCCGGATGAACTGATTGTTGCAGCCTGCAAGATCGGCCTCGAAGGCGTGATCGGCAAGCGGCGCGACGCCCGCTATGTCTCGCGCCGCTCGCCCGACTGGATCAAGCTCAAATGCGGCCGGCGCCAGGAATTCGTCATCGGCGGCTTCACCGATCCGAAAGGCGCGCGCACTGGCATCGGCGCGCTGCTGCTCGGGGTCCATGACGAAGACGGCGTGCTGCGCTACGCCGGCAACGTCGGCTCGGGCTTCAACCACGCGACCCTGACCAGCATCGCGGAACAACTCGAGGCGCTGCGCACCGACACGAGCCCGTTCCCGCCGCGCGCCGTACCTGGGCGCGCGCACCACTGGGTCAAGCCGGTGCTGGTGGCGGAGGTGAGTTTTTCGGACTGGACGAGCGGTGGCGCCGTGCGCCATCCGGTGTTCCAGGGGCTGCGCAAGGACAAGCCGGCCAAAAATATCACCCGCGAGCAGGCGCTCCCGGTGAAGGACGTCGCGGGCGAGGTAGACGATAAGGCGGCAGATGACGAACCGGTGGCCGCACAGGGCAAGCTGCCGGCATCGCTGAAGATCACCAACGGCGAGCGCGTGATCGACAAGGCGTCGGGCGCCACCAAGCTGGCGCTGGTGCGTTATTACGCGCTGGTGGGCGACCTGATGATGGAACATCTGAAAGGCCGCCCGGTTTCCCTCGTGCGTGCACCCGAGGGCGTGGGCGGCGAGCTGTTTTTCCAGAAGCACGTCGACGTGCGCAAGATGCCCGGCCTGCGCGACCTGGACCAGGCGCTCGACCCGGAGCATCCGCCGATGCTCGAAGTGGCCACGCCGCTGGGCATCCTGTCGTCGGCGCAGTGGAACGTGGTGGAGATCCATACCCAGAATGCGTTCAAGGGCAGTTACCAGAAGCCGAACCGGATGGTGTTCGACCTCGATCCGGGCGACGGCATCAAGTGGCCCGAGATGCAGGAAGCAGCGCAGCTGATGCACGCCTTCCTGGATGAACTGGGTTTGCCGGCCTTCCTGAAAACCAGCGGCGGCAAGGGCTTGCACGTGGTCGTGCCAATCAAGGGCAAGTACGACTGGGACACGGTCAAACGCTTCTCGCAGGCCATCGTGCACCACATGGCGCAAACGCTGCCCGAGCGCTTCGCCTTCAAGAGCGGCCCGAAAAACCGGGTGGGCAAAATCTTCATCGATTACCTGCGCAACGGGCAGGGCGCGACGACGGTGGCGGCATGGTCCGCGCGTTCACGCCCGGGGCTGGGAATTTCAGTGCCGCTTGCATGGGATGAGCTGGACACGCTGACGTCGAGCGACCAGTGGACGATCGCCAATGTGCACGAGCGGCTGGATGTGGGGAATACGCCGTGGCAGGACTATGCCACGGCGGCCAGGACACTGACCAAGGCGATGAAGCAGCTCGGGTTCGTGCCCTGAGGGTGAGGTCGGGAGCGGTGCCCTAGGCTTCGTTCCGGAAGATACCGCGCACGTTCATGGCCAGCAGCGCGACCTGTAGCGCGATGAGCGCCCACGCTTCATCGTGCAGACCCCAGACGATCCACAGCACATTACTGAAGATGAAGGTCCAGAAGCCCAAGATACGGCGCTCGGCGCGCTTGGCGCCGACCAGGTAGGCGGCAATCAGGCTGACGGCCATCGCAGGCCATTGGAGAAAGTCGATGAATCCGTCCATCCTCACGCCGCCTTCTTGCGCGCAGGCGCCTTGGTTGCGGACTTGGCCGCCTTCTTCGCTGCTGGCTTGGCCGCTGCTTTTGTAGCCGTGGCACGGGCCCCTGACGTCGCCGCCTTGCGCGCGCGTGGCGGCGGCTGGTCGTCCCCGCTGTCCTCGTCGTCGGCCGGTTTGCGCGACTTGCGTGGTGGCGGATCGTCGTCGTCATCATCGTCATCAAGGGCAGCCAGCGCCGCCTTGGCCGGCTTCTTGCCAAGGCTGGCCTGGAGCAGGGCAACCAGGTCGATGACCTTGCCGGTGGTGCGCTTTTCCTTCTCGGGCTCGGGCTGGGTGATGGTCTTGGTCTGCTTGGCCTTGATCTTTTTCTTGACCAGGGCCAGCACGTCTTCGCGATAGCTGTCGTGGTACTGCGCCGGCGCCCAGTCTTCGCTCATGCCCTCGACCAGGGCCATCGCCATCTTGAGTTCCTTGACGGTGACGGCAGCCGTTTTTGAATTGGGCGACGGGATCTTGAGTTCACCCGCGTCGCGCATCTCGTCCGGGTAGCGCAGCGTATTGAGCACGATCGTGTCGCCCACGCAGATCAGCGCCGCCAGATGCTGCTTGACGCGGATGACGACGTGCGCGATGCCGATCTTGCCCGCTTCGCGCAGCGTCTCGCGCAAGAGCGCATAGACTTTCGCGCCGCCCTTGCCGGGCGCCAGGTAATAGGGCTGGTCGTAGTAGATCAGCGGCACGTCGCCCGCATCGACGAAGGCCTGGATGTCGATCGTCTGCGTCGCTTCCGGATTGGCCCGGCGCAGGTCTTCATCCGACAGCACGACATATTCGCCGTCCTCGTACTCATAGCCCTTGACGATGTCGTCCCAGACGACTTCCTTGCCATTGCCCTTGTTGTAGCGTTTGAACCCGACCGGCGAAAAATCGCGCCGGTCGAGCATCGTCAGGTCGAGCCCCTTGGTTTCGACCGCGGGGTACATATCGACCGGAATGTGGACCAGTCCAAAACTGATCGCGCCCTTCCACATGCTGCGTGCCATTGCCTGCTCCTCGCTGTGGGTCGGTTATTCGCCAACGACGCCGGTCACCGGCAACACGATGCCCGTGATGTAGCCCGAGCACACGGGCGAAGCCAGGAACACATAGGCGGGCGACAGCTCTTCAGGCTGGGCCGGGCGCCGGTAGTCGGTACTGGCGCCGAACTCGGTGATGTCGTCCGGGCCCTTGTCGGCCGGGTTCAGTGGCGTCCAGACAGGACCCGGTGCCACCGCGTTCACGCGGATGCCCTGGTCGAGCAGGCTGCCGGCCAGCGACATCGTGAACGCGTGGATCGCGCCCTTGGTCGACGAATAGTCGATCAGCTTGGCCGAGCCTTTCAGACCGGTGACCGAACCCGTATTGATGATCGACGCGCCGCGCTTGAGATGCGGCACGACGGCCTTGGCCATGTGGAAGTAGCCAAAGATATTGGTGCGGAAGGTTTCCTCGAACCGCTCCTCGGTGATATCGAGGATCGAATCGGCGTGTTCCTGGAATGCGGCGTTATTGACCAGAACGTCCAGGCGGCCGAATGCCTTGACCACCTGCTGCACGGCGTCGTTGCAGAATGCCGGATCCTTGACGTCGCCTGCGATCGTGATGCAGCGGCGCCCTTCGGCCTCGATGCAGCGCTTGGTTTCTGCGGCATCGACGTCCTCGTTCAGATACATGACGGCCACGTCCGCGCCTTCGCGTGCGAACAGCACCGCGACCGCGCGCCCGATGCCCGAGTCGGCGCCGGTGACGATGGCGGCCATGCCGTCAAGCTTGCCGCTGCCCTTGTAGCCCTCGGCCATGAACTTCGGCTTGCTTTCCATGTCGGCTTCGAGGCCCGGCTTGGCAAGGTGCTGCGCCGGCATCGGCGGCGCTGGCTGGTCAACCCCGGTCTGGACGGCTTCCTTGCTCTCGGATTCATTCTTCTTGGCGTCGCGCGCGTCCTGTTCTTGCTGGATGGCGCGCTGCTTTGCTGCCACGTCGTCTTGATGTGCCATGGTGGTTTTCCCGTGAGTGTGGTTTCGTTCGCAAGAGTATTCGGCGCGCACCCTGGCGCGACGGTGCGCTCCCACACACAGGACGACAATTGCTATGCTTGGCACGCCCGCTTATGGCAAACTTGCCGTGCAGCCATGCCGACAGGGCGCGGCTGGACCCATATCTGGAGAATCACCATGCATCAAGAAGACGGCGCGCGCGAGGACTTTACCTGCGTCTTCGTCAATCCCGTCGGCCAGCGCCGCGCCGATTTTCAGCACGGCTGCGACGGCATGTTCGCCAATCTGCGCGTGGCGGCAGGCGCTGAGCAGGCGCGCGCGCTGCTGGCGCGCGAACCGGCCGACCTGCTCGTACTGGACCTGGAACGCTGCGACCTCGCCATCGACCTGGCGGCGCTGGGCGCTCTGGTCGCCGAGCGCGCCGGCGCGCCGGTGCTGGTGCTGTGTCCTTTCACGAACGCGCGCTGGCTGCCGGCGCTGATGGCCTTCGGTCCGCTCGACTATGCCATCGGCCCGCTGCGCGCGCAGCAGACCCGCGCGCTGCTGGCCGCGCGCATGCGCGCCGGATTCAGTGTGGTGGCGCCTGGCGCACCCACGCCATCGGAAGCCGAGCTGCGCACGCTGCTGGCAGTGCGCAGCGCCTGTCAGCAGGCACTGGCCGATGCCGACGACAGCGCGCGCTTTGCCGAGCACCTGTGCGCCGCGCTGGCCGGCTGGCCGGGCGTCGTGCATGCGGCGCTGTTCCAGCATCGCGACGGCGACCTGCATCTCGAGGCCGAGCAGGGCGTGGAAGGGCTGCACTTGATGGCGCTGCTCGCGCACGATGGCCGCTTGCTGCACTCGCCGCTGCGCCATGCCTTCCCCGGCCTGCTGGCGGCAGCAACAGGTGAATTCACGCTGCTCGATACGCTCGACAAGGCGGGCGAACCGGCGCTGGCGGCGCGCCTGGATACCTTTGGCGCGCGCATGGTCGTCGGCGTGCCGATCCCGGGACAGGGGCCCGGCGGGCCGATGGGCTCCCTGTGCCTGCTGTTCGGCGACGCACGCGCCTTTTCGCCCGCGCAGTTGCAGGCACTGGACGATGTCGCCGGGCTGGCCGCGCATGGCCTGCGCATGGCCGAGGTAACGCGCGAGAACGAGGCGCTGCTGGCGCGCATCACCCATCTGGCCACCACCGACGCCCTGACCGACCTGGCCAACCGCCGCCACGGCGAAGGTTTACTGGAACAGGAAATCAAGCGTGCACGCCGCTACCGGCTGCCGCTGGCGCTGATCCTCTTCGATATCGATCGCTTCAGCCAGATCAACGATACCTTCGGCCACCCGGTGGGCGACCTGGTGCTGCGTACGGTGGCCGATACGGCGCGCGCGCTGCTGCGCTCGAGCGATGTGCTGGTGCGCTCGGGCGGCGAGGAATTCCAGGTCATCGCATCGCACACGAGCGCGATTGACGCGCTGAAGATGGCCGAGAAGCTGCGCGCGGCGATCGAGCAGGTCGAAATACCTGGGTGTGACCACGTGACGATCAGCCTTGGCGTGGCCCAGTTGGGCGAGGGCGAGAGCGGCGACTCGATGGCGGTGCGTACCCACGCCGCATTGGCGCGCGCCAAGCGGGCCGGCCGCAACTGCATCGAGCTGGCGATGTCCTGACGCGTTCGGGTGCAGCGCGCACCTTCGCGGTGCGCATCCACCGCAGAATAGGCGTCCCACGCCACGTAAGGACGCTGGCACGCATCGTGCTGTTTCATCAAGCATGCGCGATTGCACCTCCACCGATGCACCCACCGTCTTCCCGGCGTGGCAAGCCAGCCTGGCGCTGGGCTTCGTGCGCGATGGCGCCACGACGCGCCTCGTGCGCCGCACGCACCGCGGCCCGCTGCGGGTCCAGAAGGCGCTGTATCCGGAAGGCCCGGGTGCCTGCCACGTGATCGTCGTCCACCCGCCGGGCGGCGTGGTCGGGGGCGACCGGCTCGAGATCGACGTCGATGCCGGCCCCGCTTGCAGCGTGCTCGCTACCAGCCCAGGCGCGGCCAAGTGGTACCGCGCCAACGGCCGCGTGTCGCAGCAGGCGGTGCGCCTGCGCGTTGGTGCGGGCGCCGCCATCGAATGGCTGCCGCAGGAAACCATTTTCTATGACGCGGCCAGCGTCGACCTCGATCATGAGGTCGATCTCGCCGCGGGCAGCACGTATATCGGCAGCGAAGTGCTGTGCTTCGGCCGCGTGGCCGCCGGCGAAGCGTTTACGCGCGGGCGCATACGTCAGCGCACGCGCATCCGCCAGGAGGGCCGGCTGCTGTGGTGGGAGCAGGGCATCCTGACTCCCGACGGCATTGCCAGCCCCCTTGGCATGCGCGGCCACGCGGTGTGCGCGACCTTGCTTGCTGTCGGCCGGCCCGTGCCCGCCGCCCTGCAGGCGCACGTACGCGCGCTCGACCCGCAACTGGCGTCGAGCCAGGTGAAGTCGGTGTTCGTCGCGCGGTATCTCGGCCACGACGGCGAAGCGGCGCGCGCCGTCATGGCGCAGGTGTGGGCATTGCTGCGGCCCCATTTGCTCGAGCGCCCGGCGTGCCCACCGCGTATCTGGCTCACTTAGAATGGACCGCCCATGGACCTGACTCCCCGTGAAAAAGACAAGCTGCTGATCTTTACTGCCGCACTGCTGGCCGAACGTCGGCGTGCGCGCGGCCTCAAGTTGAACTACCCGGAAGCCGTGGCCCTGATCACGGCCGCCATCATGGAAGGCGCGCGCGATGGCCGCAGCGTGGCCGAGCTGATGAGCGAAGGCACGACGATCCTCGCGCGCAGCGACGTGATGGAAGGCGTGCCCGAAATGATCCCCGATATTCAGGTCGAGGCGACGTTCCCGGACGGGACCAAGCTCGTGACCGTCCACCATCCGATTCCCTAGCCGGAGCCCAGCGTGATCCCAGGCGAATACTTTCTCGACGACGGCGACATCGAACTCAACGTTGGTCGGCGCACGGCCACCGTGGTCGTGGCCAATGCGGGCGACCGGCCGGTGCAGGTCGGCTCGCACTACCACTTTTATGAAGTCAATCCGGCGCTGCAGTTCGAGCGAGATGTGGCGCTCGGCATGCGGCTGAACATCGCGGCCGGCACGGCAGTGCGCTTCGAGCCGGGCCAGCGCCGCACGGTGGAACTGGTCGACCTGGCGGGCGAACGGATTGTGCATGGCTTCCAGGGGCGGGTGTCGGGGCCATTGCCCGCGCCTCCGATACCGGGAGACGCATGATGGTCACGCTCAGCCGCCAGGCCTACGCCGACATGTATGGCCCGACCACGGGCGACCGCATTCGCCTGGCGGACACCGAGCTCGTGATCGAGATCGAACGCGACTTCGCGACCTATGGCGAAGAGGTCAAGTTTGGCGGCGGTAAAGTCATCCGCGACGGTATGGGGCAGTCGCAGCGCCTGCGCGAGGGTGTGATGGACACCGTCATCACCAACGCCGTCATCGTCGACCACTGGGGCATCGTCAAGGCGGATATCGGCATCAAGGATGGCCTGATTGCCGCCATCGGCAAGGCAGGCAACCCGGATATCCAGCCGAATATCACGATGGCCATCGGCGGGGCCACCGAGATCATCGCCGGCGAAGGCATGATCGTCACGGCCGGCGGCGTCGACACGCACATCCACTTCATCTGCCCGCAGCAGATCGACGAAGCGCTGTACTCGGGCATCACGACGATGCTGGGCGGCGGCACGGGGCCAGCCGTCGGCACCGCGGCCACGACCTGCACGCCGGGCGCCTGGCACATTCATTCGATGCTGCAGGCGGCCGACGCGTTCCCGATGAACCTGGGCTTTTTTGGCAAGGGCAACGTGAGCCAGCCCGGCCCGCTCGAGGAGCAGGTCCATGCCGGCGCCGTGGGCCTGAAGCTGCACGAGGATTGGGGCAGCACGCCCGCGGCGATCGACAACTGTCTGTCGGTGGCCGAACGGCTGGACGTGCAGGTGGCGCTGCACTCCGACACGCTCAACGAAGCGGGGTTTCTGGAGTCGACCGTGGCGGCGTTCAAGGGCCGCACGATCCACACCTTCCACACCGAGGGCGCCGGCGGCGGGCACGCGCCGGACATCATCGCGGCCGTGGGCTACGACAATGTGCTGCCGTCGTCGACCAATCCCACGCGCCCGTTCACGGTCAATACGCTCGACGAGCACTTGGACATGCTGATGGTCTGCCACCATCTCGACCCGGCGATTGCCGAGGACGTGGCGTTTGCCGAATCGCGCATCCGGCGCGAGACGATCGCCGCCGAGGACATCCTGCACGACCTGGGCGCGATCTCGATGATGTCGTCGGACTCGCAGGCGATGGGCCGCGTGGGCGAGACGATCATGCGCACCTGGCAGACGGCGCACAAGATGAAGGTGCAGCGCGGCGCTTTGGAGGGCGACTCGTCACGCAACGACAATGCCCGCGTCAAGCGCTACATCGCCAAGTACACGATCAATCCCGCCATCACGCACGGCATCGCGCACGTCGTCGGCTCGCTCGAGGTGGGCAAGATCGCCGACATCGTGCTGTGGCGGCCGGCCTTCTTTGGCGTCAAGCCATCGATGGTGGTCAAGGGGGGCATGATCGCCGCCAGCCTGATGGGCGACCCGAACGCATCGATCCCGACGCCGCAGCCGGTGCATTACCGGCCGATGTTCGGCGCGTTTGGCGGCGGCCTGCGCAAGTCGTTCACGTTTGTGTCGCAAAGCGCGTTCGAGGCCGGCATCGCAGGCACGCTGGGCTTGAGCAAGACGACGATCGCCGTTCGTGGCACGCGCGGCCTGCGCAAGCGCGACATGATCCACAACGGCGCCACGCCGCACATGGAAGTCGATCCCGAAACCTATGAAGTGCGCGCCGACGGGCGCCTGCTGGTCTGCGAAGCGGCCAGCGTGCTGCCGCTGGCGCAGCGTTACTTCCTGTTCTAGAGGCCATCCATGATTTCACTGCATACCCGCATCGCTGTTGCCGACGTCGTGCACGACACGCTGCTGCTGCCGTTCGAACAACGCGAGCGCTGCCGCCAGCGCGCGCGTTTGGTCTCGGGCGAAGAGGTCGCGCTGTTCCTCGTGCGCGGCACCGTGCTGCGCGATGGCGACCTGCTGCTGGGCGAAGGCGGGCGTGTCGTGCGCATCGAGGCCGCGCTGGAGCCGACGTATGTCGTGCGCTGCGGCGACGCGACGCTGCTGGCGCGCTGCGCTTTTCACCTGGGGAACCGGCATACGCAGACCCAGGTGGGGCCCGGCTGGCTGCGCATCCGTGTCGATCCGGTGCTGCGCGAGATGGTCGCGGGGCTGGGGGCTGACGTCAGTGAAGAACTGGCGAAATTCGAGCCGGAGGCGGGCGCGTATGGTGGCGGTCACGGTCATCATCATGATCAGGGGCCGCGCGGCTTGCTGGCGCCGGTGCCGCTGCGCCAGAAGATTCATCGGCCTTCGGACGTCACGCCGCTTGAACCGGGACCGGCATGAACGCCGCCAGCCTGCTGCACCTGCTGCAGTTTGCCAGTCCAGCCTTGCCGATTGGGGGCTACAGCTATTCGCAGGGTCTCGAAGCAGCGCTCGAAGAAGGCCTGGTCACGGACGCCGACAGCGCCCGCGCGTGGATCGTGCGCTACCTCGATGACGTCGTGGCGCGCTGGGATGCCCCTGTGCTGTGGCGTCTTTTGAAAGCGTTCGCGGCGCGCGATGCCGAGACCATTGCACACTGGGGCGGGTGCTTCCTGGCGTCGCGCGACACGGCCGAACTGCGCGCCGAATCGGTCCAGATGGGCTATTCGCTGAGTCGCCTGATCGCGGAGCTGGGTGTGGCCGACACGTGCGCGCTGGGCGAGGACGTCACGCTGCCGCTGGCGTTTGCCTGCGCGGTGGACGGACTCGCTATTCCGCATGAAGAAGCGCTGCTGGCGATGGTGTTCGCGTGGGTTGAGAACCAAGTGCTGGTGTGCGTGAAGTCGGTGCCGCTGGGGCAGGTGGCCGGCCAGCGCCTGCTGCTGTCGCTGCGGCCCGAGATCGAACGCGCCGTTGAACTGGCGCGGTGTTTGCCGGACGACGAATTATCGAACTGGGCGCCTGGCCTGTCGATGCTGTCGATGCGCCACGAGGTGCAGCATGGCCGCTTGTACCGGTCGTGATCATTGTTGATGAAGGAGGAAGCATGACCACATCCAATCCGCTGCGGGTAGGCATTGGCGGGCCGGTCGGCTCGGGCAAGACCGCGCTGTGCGAGCTGCTGTGCCGTCACATGCGCGACGCGTACGACATGGCTGTGATCACCAACGATATCTACACGCGCGAAGACATGGACATCCTGCTGCGCGCCGGCGCGCTCGCGCCCGAACGCCTGATGGGTGTCGAGACGGGCGGCTGCCCGCACACGGCGATCCGCGAAGACGCGTCGATCAACCTGGAAGCCATCGCGCGCCTGCAGGCCGATTTTCCGGACCTGCAACTGGTGCTGGTCGAATCGGGCGGCGACAACCTGGCGGCGACCTTCAGCCCGGAGCTGTCCGACCTAACGCTGTACGTGATCGACGTCGCGGGCGGCGAGAAGATCCCACGCAAGGGCGGGCCGGGCATCACGCGCTCGGACCTCCTGATCATCAACAAGACCGATCTGGCGCCGCATGTCGGGGCCGATCTGTCAGTGATGGCGAGCGATGCACGGCGCCAGCGTGGCGAACGGCCCTTTGTCTTTACCAATATGCGCACGGGCGAGGGCGTGCAGGAAGTGGTCGCGTTCATCCGCGAGCAGGGCCTGCTCGACGCAGCCCACCAATAAGACAAGGAGACGATCATGATGAAACAGTTGATTTCGCTGCGCCACGCAACCCGTCATCACCTGGTCCGCGCGGGCGTGGCCGTGACCGCCCTTACCCTGGCGCTGCCGGCGGCCGCACATCCCGGGCATGCGCCCGACAGCGGCTTCGTGGCCGGCCTGCTGCACCCGGTGACGGGCGTCGACCATTTGCTGGCGCTGCTCGCGGTCGGTCTCTGGAGCCGCCAGCAGCACGGCTACCTGCTCGCGCCGACGTTTCTCGTGATGATGGCGCTGGGCGCGGCCAGCAGCGGCGGCGTTGCGTTGCCGGCACTCGAACTGTCGATCGCCGCGACCGTGCTGCTGCTGGGTGGGTTAGCGGCGTATGCCCCGCGTCTGCAGCAGCCGCAGATGGCCGTACTCACCGTCGGTGCCTGCGCCTTTGTGCACGGACTCGCGCACGGCAATGAACTGACCGGCGTGGGCAGTGGCGCCGGCTTCATCCTGGCCAGCGCGGGACTGATGCTGCTCGGCGCGATCCCGGGCGAGCGCCTGCGCCGGCCGCTGGCTGCGGCCATCGGCGCGGCGGGCATCTGGCTCGTGGCGCTCGCCGCCTGATGCCCGGCCGGTACGGGTAATTATGCTACGCTAGCGCTCTTTTTACCGTCGGCCGTCCCGGCCAGGACTTTCCATGCTTGAGTGGTTGCGCCCGTACCGGCGCGCCGCGCTGCCGGGCGATATCAGCGCCGGCATCGTGGTGGCGATGATGATGATCCCGCAGGGCATGGCCTACGCACTGGTGGCGGGCCTGCCGCCGGCGGTCGGTATCTACGCCAGCATCATCCCGCCCTTGCTGTATGCGCTGTTCGGCACCAGCACCACGCAATCGGTCGGACCGATGGCGATCATTTCCCTGATGACGGCGTCCACGCTGGCGCCGCTGGCAACGCCCGGCACCGCGCTGTATGGCGTGCTCGCCGCGCAACTGGCCTTGCTATCCGGCCTGGTCCTGCTGCTGTGCGGCCTGCTGCGCATCGGCTTTCTCGCCAATTTTTTCTCACGGCCCGTGATGAGCGGCTTCACCATCGGCTCGGCAATCGTCATCGCATGGGGCCAGCTGCGCACGCTGATAGGTGGCCCCATCGAGCTCGGCATGCGGCCGCACTGGCCAAGCATCCTGCTGGGCGTGGGCTCGCTCGTGCTGCTCCTGGCCGCGCGCAGCCACCTGGCGCCATTGTTGCGCCGGTTGCGCGTGCCCGCAGCGGCGGCCGACGTCGGGTCCAAGCTGGCGCCGATCGCCGTCGTGCTGGGGGCGATGGCGCTCGTGCAGCAGCTGGGTCTCGTGCAGATGGGGGTGGCGACGACGGGCGCCGTGCCGACCGGTTTGCCGGGCCTGAACCTGGCGACGTCATCGCAGCACTGGCAGGCGCTGCTCCAACCGGCGCTCCTGATCGGCTTCATGGTGTTCCTGATCAGCATGTCCGGCGCGCAGGCACTGGCGCTCAAGCGCGGCGGCGAGAAACTGGTCAGCAACCGCGAACTGGTCGGCCTGGGCGCCGCGAACATCGGCAGCGCGCTGACGGGCGGCTTTCCTGTCACCGGGAGCCTGTCGCGTTCGGCCGTCAATTTCGCGGCCGGCGCCAACACGCAACTGGCCAGCATGATCACGGCCGGCCTGCTGGCGCTGGCGCTCGTGCTGCCCACCGGCTGGCTTGCGCTGCTGCCGCTGCCGACGCTGGCCGCGACGATCATCGTGGCCGTGCTCGGGATGCTGGACCTGTCGACACTGCGCACGGCCTGGCATTACGACCGCGCCGATGCGTTGGCACTGCTGGCCACTGCCGGCGGCGTGCTGCTGCTGGGCGTCGAAGCGGGTGTCCTGGTGGGCGTGGCGCTGTCGATGGTCGTGCTGATCTGGCGCGCCAGCCGGCCGCATATCGCGGTGCTGGGTCGCATCCATGGCACCGAACACTTCCGCAATGTCGAGCGCTACTCTGCCGAGACGACGCCGGGTCTGCTGATGCTGCGGGTCGATGCCGGCCTGTTCTTCGGAAACGTGGATGCGGTCAACGAGCGCATCGACGAAGAATTGGTTGCCCATGCGGGCACGCGCCATCTGGTGCTGGTGCTGTCGGCCGTGAATGCGATCGACACGTCGGCGCTGTTCGGCCTCGAAGAGTTGAACAGTTCGTTGAACCGTCGCGGTGTGCTGATGCACCTGGCCGAAGTGAAGGGGCCAGTCATGGACCGGCTCAAGGAAAGCGATCTGCTGGGCAAGCTCAACGGGCAGATATTCCTGAGCGCCGCCATTGCGTGGGACCAGCTGGCCGGATCGCGTGCTGCCGGCACGCCGGCAGCTGCCGTGCAGCCGGCGGGTAAGCCGTAGCCGTTCGCGTGCGTTGCTGCCGTCAACGCCACGGATAATTACAAGGCGGCTGACTGCTGCGCGATGAATTCCCTGAACCATTGCTGAGCGGGGTTGCTGTCGCTACGGCGATGCCATATCAGGTGAAACGTGATTTCCGGCAGGCCCAAGGGTGGCGTGAACATGACAAGCCGATGGCTGGCCAGCGAATCATCCGCTACACGCTTGAGGATGGTGGCAGCCATATTGGTGCGCGCAATGACCGCGGGGACGGCAAACAGTTGTGGCAAGGTCAGGGCAAGCTTGCGTTGTTTGCCCTGCTGCGCGAGGGTTTGATCGACAAGACCATGCAACTGTCCTTCAGGTGACACGAGCACGTGCTGCAGGTCGAGATAGGTGCGCAAGTCCATCGGGCCACTGACAGCCGGATGGTCGGTCGACACGATCGTGACAAACGCATCGCGCATGAGCGGCCGGGTCATGATGCGGGCATCCATCCCGGTCGGTGTCACGCCAATGGCGATATCGATCGATCCGGCGTCGAGCAGATCGACCGCAGTATCCCGGTCGTTATACGCGAGGACATTCAACGATATGCCGGGCGTGGCGCGTTCGAGCGCTTCCACAAGCGCTGGCAGCAGGACCAGCGTGGGATAGTCCTGCAGGCCCAGTCTGAACGTCACCGATGCCGTCGTGGGATCAAACGCAGGTTGAGTCAACATCGCCAATTCGATTTGGCGCAGGGCCGCAGCCACGGGCAAGGCCAGGTCGCGTGCGCGTGCGGTGGGAACCAGGCCGGCACTGCTGCGTTGGAACAGGGGATCGCCCAACAAGGTACGCAGCCGGGACAGGGCGGCGCTCATTGCCGGCTGACTGACGCCCACCTGGGTCGCAGCACGCGTGACATTGCGTTCGTTCATCAACGCGTCGAACGCGACCAGCAGATTCAAATCCAGGCCATGAAAATCCATGAGCCGAATAATACGGTATATCGGTTATTTGTTGGACTGATTGAACTGCGGGCACCACACTGGTGCCTCATTCAACTTCGAGCAGATCACTTCCATGACGACGTCAACGACCGCCTTATCGCAGCAGCTGCGCACCGAACTCACCGTCGTGGAGACGCTGTACCGCGCGTTCAGCGAACAGAACCCGGATCTTGTCGATGCGGTGCTTGCCCCCACGTGGGAGGACATTCCGCTGGCCCCGGGTCAGGGCCCTGGGCCAGCGGGCATCAAGCCGATCATCCGCATGCTGGCGGCCGCATTTCCGGACGTGCACATCACCATCCATGACACGATTCAGGCGCCTGGGAAGGTTGCCGTACGTGCGGAGATCAGCGGGACGCATCTGGGCGAGCTGTTCGGCATCGCGCCTACCGGCAAGAAAGTGAGCTTCCGGTTGCACGAGTTTCACACGCTTGAAGGCGGCCTGATCACCACCACCTGGCACATGGAGGACTGGTTCGGTCTCTTCCTGCAGCTTGGTCAGTTCCCGCCACAAGGCTGAACCTGTTTACCGCCCTTGAACGGTGTCAGGCCCGCTTGCGCTGTGCAGGTTGCTCGTCGCGTGGCGGGGCCAGCACGATCGGTGCGGCATTCTCCGGGTACAGCGCCTGGCTGCCGACGTAGACGGCGCGGATGGCGTCCATGTCGCGCTCGACGTCGCCGGTCGGCGTCATCGTGTCGACGAGGCTCAGCTCTTTCTTGCCGTAGTCAAAACGCACCAGCACCATCGGCACATTGGCCGTGACGGCCAGGTGATAGAAGCCGCTTTTCCAGTTGGGACGGTAGGCGCGCGTGCCTTCGGGCGTGATGCCGATCCAGAACGATGGCGCGGCGAGCATGGTGTCGGCCAGCTGGCGCGTTGCGCCCATCGGCGCGCGGCGGTCGACCGGAACGCCGCCCCAATGGCGCATCAGGCGGCCCATCGGCCCCCGGAACAGCGTGTCCTTGGCCAGCCACTTGAACTGCGTGCCCATGGCCCAGGTGGCCAGCAGGCCGATCGGGAAATCCCAGTTCGACGTGTGCGGATAGATGACGCAGACGCCGTGCGGCCCTGGCAACGGTTTGAAGAACACCTTCCAGCCAAACATTTGCAGCACGCGCAGCGCTGCGCGCTGGCGCAGGGTGGGCAGGGCTGCAGGGCGCAGCAGGTAGTCGGTCATCGGGTCTCCGGAGGGTGGCGTCAGTCATCTGCAACGGCTGCAGTTCTCACGCTCGATAAAATCAAGCGTGCGATTCTAGCCCGCGCCGGAAGGCGTCACAAGCAAAATAGTGGTGACGGGTATGCGCTGTGGTTATCATGTCGTTGTCCGATTCACCACATTATGATGAGAAAAACACCGTTGCTATGACCATGGCTATCACGATTTACCACAATGCCCGCTGCGGCACATCGCGCAACGCGCTGGCCGCGATCCGCGAGGCCGGTCACGAACCGCAGATCGTCGACTACCTGGCCAACCCGCCAACACGAGACACGCTGACCCGCTTGATTGCCGATGCGGGCATCACGGTGCGCGAGGCCGTGCGCAGCAAGGAAGCGGTCTTTACCGAATCGGGACTGGACCAGCCGGACACCAGCGACGCTGCGCTGCTGGACGCGATGGTCGCGCATCCGATCCTGATCGAACGGCCATTTGTCGTGACACCCAACGGCGTGCGGCTATGCCGGCCGTTTACGCGGGTGCACGAGATTCTTTAGACGGCCCGCCCACGATCACGGGCATGTACGTGTCCAGGAATTCGGCGGGCATGCGGCGCGGCCGGCCGCTCGAGAGTTCGATGCAGACCAGGTCCCAGCGGCCGCGCAGCACCGTGGCGCCATCGCTGTCGCGCACGAGCTGAAAGCGCCGTTCCATCGACAGCTTGCCGTCGCCACCGACGAGCCAGGTGGCCAGGCGCAGCGCTTCCCCAACGAACGTGGGCAGCAGGTAATCGTATTCGCCGCGCCGGATTGCCATCGCACGGTCCAGGCGCTGGTAGTCGTCGAGTGACAGGCCAAGGCTGTCGGAGTGCGCCCAGCCGGCCTGCTCGCACCAGCGCACGTACACCGCGTTATTTGTATGGTTCAGGCCATCGATGTCGCCGGCCTGCGGCGTCACCGCCAGGATGAACGGTTGCGGATAATCCCAGTCCAATGTGTTGTCTCCGTGAGCGGCATGGGGCCGCAAGCGGCTATTTTACGGCAGGGCGGGGTGGCGGTGGATGGCGACTGTGCGGCCTGTCAGTGGCTCAGTCGGGTTTGAACTCCACGCGGGTCGGGCATCGAACCGTGCCAGCGAAGCCGCCACCACCGGCCTTGTCGAACAGCGCCGCGCCGCCAGCCTGAGCGCCGAACAGGCTTGGCCTGATGTCGCCGCCAGTCCGGCACCAGGTGCGCCCGCCCTGGCGGAAACGGTACACGACAACGCCGTCCGGCGCCGTATAACTTTCCGATGTCAGCGTGCGCGAGTTATCCACGCGCGCGTCGCCGACGCCCTGTGCAAAGCGCTGCCACTTGTTGTCGCCTGGGTCGAGCGGCGCCAGCTTCCCCTTGCGCAGCTCGTGGTCGACCGCGCCTGCCGTGCGCTTGCCGCGGCTGGCCAGGCTGTCGTCGCCTGTGGCAATGCGTTCTTGTGCTGATGCTGAAGGGGTGGGCAACGGATCTGCAGCAGGTTCGCTCATGGCCGGAGGCGGCGCGGTGTCAGCAGGCGCTGGCGTGATCGGTTGTAGCGCCACTGTCGACGCGGCAGGAGCGGCGCGCGCAGGAATTGCTTGCGCTGCGCGCGGTCGTGGTGACGATGCGGCAGCGGGTGCAGCGGGTGCAGCGGGTGCAGCGGAAGAACGCGAAGGCGCAGGCGCCAGCACTGCCACCACGATGAATTCACGGGGCGCCGGCAGATCTGCCGGCAGCACCCGCACGCCCGTCGCCTGCAACCACCACCAGCCCAGCAGCAGGTGCAGGCCAAGGGTGACCACAAGCGGCCAGCCGGGCGAGCGGCGTGGCGTCAGGACCCCGGCAGCCAGCATGCGGCGATCAGCCTTTCGGTGCGCTCAGCTTTGCCTTGATCGCCACACAGCGCTGGTCGTCCTGCAGCGTGTCGAGCAGCGTGCGGCGCGTGAACGCCGACAGGTCCGTCATCGTGGCTGCTGCGCGGCTCAGGCGCGCCACGCTTTGCGGCGTGCAGGTCGCCGGGATCATCGTGCCCGCATACGCGCGCATGAAGACCGGGCCGGCGGTCTTGTCCACCTGCGGCAGGCGTGCCAGACGTGCATCGGCATCGCGCTCATTGAGCGCGCCCTGTTCGGGCGGGAAGATGCTGCCCATCGCGGTGCGAATGCGCGAGAACGGCAATGCCGTCTTCTGGTCTTCGATCTGCTTGACCCAGTCCGCCTTGACGGCGGCATCGGGACGGACGACCGTCGCTGCCACGGCCGCGATCTGGCCCGCGTCCGATTTGTCGCGCGCGGATTCCTGCGCGATCAGGTCGAACGCGCCCGGATAGTTGTACCGGTTCAGGTGCGCGATGATCGACCAGCGCTGCGGCTGGCCCACCGGCACGCCGGCCGCATCGACCTGGCCACCCAGGATGCCGGCCAGGCGTGTCAGCGCATCCGGGCTGCTGGCAACGCTCACGTACTGGTTGAACCAGCGGCGCTGGAAGTCGGCATTGCCCTTGTTGGCCAGCACGCCGTCCCATGCCATCTTTTCCAGTGCCAGCGTGGTCTGGCGCGTGTAGGCGTTATCCAGGTTCATCGCATCGAGGTAGGCCTTCGACTCGCTGACCTTGCCCAGCACATCGCTCAGCAGCGTGTAATCCTTCTCGAGCGGCGCATTGTTCAGCGCCACGGTGAGGAAGTCGTTCAGTGGCATCTCGGCGTCGCGCACGCCATCCCACAGGCTTTGCCACAGCATCGCGCGCAGCAGCGGATCGTCGACCTTGGCCAGGCTGGTGCGCGCGGTGGCGAACGAGCGCTTGTCCAGCTTGACCTTGGCGTATCCCCAGTCCTGGTAGTTCGGGTACACGAGGTCCGCGCAGGCCGTGCCGTTCATGTCCGGCACCGCGGTCTTGGCGCCCGTGTAGGTGACGGGGACGTTCTTTACCAGCGTCAGCTTGCCGCCGTCGATCTTGAAGGCGCCGATCTGCACGCGCTGTTCGCGCAGCGTCGGCAGCTCTTTCGATGGCGCGGTCTGCGCCAGCGTGAAGTTGCGGATCTTGCCGCCGCTGCAGCTGTAGTTCGCGGCGATGGTGTTCACGCCGGCGTTGTACAGCCACTGCTTGGTCCAGCCAGACAGGTCGCGGCCCGCCGCTTCACCGAGGCTGCCAATAAAATCGTCGAGCGTCGCGTTCTTCCACGAGTACTTGACCAGGTAGTTGTGCACGCCCTTGAGGAACACGTCTTCGCCCAGCAGGTGGCGCAACTGCTTGAGCGTCGAGCCGCCTTTCGAATACGTGATCGCATCGATGTTGTCGAAGGCATTGCTCGACGACGGCACCGGCACTTCGATCGGGTGCGTGCTGGCAGTCTGGTCCTGGATGTAAGCGCGCTGCTTGCCGCTCTGGTAGAACTTCTGCCACGAATCCTTGAACTCGGTCGATTCCACGGTCGCCAGCACGCCCATGAAGGACGCGAAACTTTCGTTCAGCCACAGGCCGTTCCACCACTTCATGGTCACCAGGTTGCCAAACCACTGGTGCGCCATCTCGTGCATGATCACTTCGGTCAGCGACTGCTTCTGCTCGGCCGTCATATTGGCCACGCCGTAGCGCGCTTCGGCGAACGTGATCGCGCCGGCGTTTTCCATCGCGCCGTACAGGAAGTCCGGCACGATCAGCTGGTCGTATTTCTCGAACGGATACGGGACACCGAAGTATTCTTCGAAGAAGCCGAGGCCGGCCTTGGTCTGGCGGAACCAGTCGTTTGGCACCACCAGCTTGGCCAGCGACTGGCGCGCGAACAGACGCATCGGGTACTTGCCGCTGTTGTCTTCCCAGACCTGGTAGGGGCCGGCGTGCAGCGAGAAGTTGTACGGGCTGAGTCGCTTGGTGGTCTTGAAGGTCCAGTGGCGGTTCGCGCCGCGCTCATCGATTTTGGTTTCGCGCGTGGTCGTGACCACGTGCCAGTCGCGCGGCGCGGTGACCGACACCGTGTAGCTGGCCTTCAGGTCGGGCTGGTCGAACACCGCGAACATCTGCTGGGCGGCAACCGGCTCGAAGTGCGAATACGTGTAGACGCGGCCATCGGCCGGATCGACCATGCGGTGCAAGCCTTCGCCATTGGTGCTGTGCAGGCGCTCGTAATCGATGACGACCGTGTTGCGGCCCTTGGCCAGGCTGGCTGCGTCGAGCGTGACGAACCATTTGTTGTAGCGCGTGGCCACCGGCTTGCCGTTGACGCTGACCGATTTGACGGTGGCGTCCTTCAGGTCAAGCGTGACCGGCGCGTCGGCATCCTTCAGGTCGAACGTGACGGTCGTGGTGCCGGCAAAGGTTTCCTTGCCGGTCAGCGTGAAGTCCAGCACGTAGTCCACGTTCGATACGCGTGCGGAGCGGGCAAAGGCGTCGACCTGCGACAGGAACGGCGTCTCGGCGCGCGCGCCCTGGGCGGCCGGCGCAGCGTGGACGGCGCCGCCAAAGGCGATGGCGGAAGCGATGGCAAGCGCCATGGCGCGGTGTGCTGGAACGTTCACTGAAAATCCTCTCTCGGTAGGCGCATCGAGACGTGCGCGCAGTAACAATCTAACAATCGCGCAAGAATATCACTAACGTTCGTGGCTGGACACCCGTCACGATGATCCTTTTTCACGCATGCATATGGCATACATATGCTTCATTCAAGCGTCAATACGAAAAAAAAGGCGCAGTCAACATTATCTGTTGATGACGCCGACAGCGATGCAGAACAACTGTTCTGCGGAACTGACCCGCCCACCATCCAGGGCCCAGCGCCATCCCAGGTAATTGGGAAGGTAGCGCGATGCCACCCCGCGAAAGCCCAGTAGCCAGGCCTTGAAGCGCCCGTGGTAGGCGTTCACGTTCTGTACGTGGATGGCGCGGCTGCCCGAATGCCTGACGCGCACGCCGGCGCGCAGATTGACGGTCTCGTGCGCAATACTGTGCTTGCGTGCAAAGGCCCGGTACGCGGCGTGGCTGTCGGTGACCAGGAGCGCCTGCGGATCAAGCCTAGGTAGCAAATCGCGTTCGAGTTGGGTGGCGGTCAGTGCGCCACGGCCAGTAACGGCATCGATGGTGCGGCCATTCCGGTCGCGCGCCACCAGGATGCAATCGAGATGGCGGGAAATACCAGGCGTGGGCGCGCGGCCGCCCCGTCGGCGTGGCGGGCGGTCGAGCGTGCGTGATCCTTTTTGCGATTCGAGGAGGAATGTTTCATCGGCCTCCACGATGCCGTTGAGCGATGCAGGCCGGTCGAGCTTGACCCATTCGAGAAAGCGGTGGCGCCACCGGAATGCCGTGTTGCGGTGTACGCCGACCTGGTCTGCGCCCTTGCGTACGGACAGTGAATGGAGCAATACCTGCGAATACGCGAGCCATTTGGCCTTGTGCCTGAGCCGCGCCAATGGCGTGCCGCTCAGGTCGTTGAACGTGCGGCCACAAGCGCAGCAGCGAAAGCGCTGCAGGTCGTTGGCGAATCCGTGCCGATTGCAGCGTTCGTTGCCACAACTGGGGCAGCAGCGCGCTGGCGCTCTTGCCTGCGCGATCAGCGCGACCACCTGGTCGAGGCCGGCTGCGGGATGCAGGGCGTCAAGCACTTGCCGACGCTGTGGCGGATTCAGCGCTGACAACCTGGCAAACCAGTTCTTGAAACGGGGCGCTTTCATGGGCGATTCCTGATGCTGGGACAGGCGTTGGACCACGAAACTGCTCATCAGTTCATAGCTCGGCTCTATTTAACGTTGACTGCGCCAAAAAAAACAGGACCCGCAGGTCCTGTTCGAAGAAGCGCCGCCCCTCGCCGGCATGAGCGGGCGAGGGCGCGGAGAAAGGGATGCTTACACCGTGGCTGGCAGCGCCGGATAATCGGTGTAGCCGGTTGCGCCCGGATGGTAGAACGTGTCCGGGTTCGGCTTGTTGAGCGGTGCGTTCAGTTGCAGGCGTTCCACCAGGTCCGGGTTGGCGATGTACAGCTGGCCCCACGAGACGGCATCGGCCGTGCCGCTGGCGATCAGTTCCTCGGCCTGTTCCTTGCTCAGCTGCTGGTTCGCGATCCACACGCCGCCAAATTCCTTCTTGATCATCGGGCCCAGTTCGTCCGGGCTTTGGCCTTCGCGGGTGAAGATGAACGCGATCTTGCGGCGGCCTAGTTCACGCGCGACGTAGCCAAAGGTTTCGGCCGGCGTCGAGTCGCCCATGTCGTGCGAGTCGCGTGCCGGCGCCAGGTGCATGCCGACACGGTCGGCGCCCCAGACGTCGATGCAGGCATCGGTCACTTCCAGCAGCAGGCGTGCGCGGTTCTCGATCGAGCCGCCGTATGCGTCGGTGCGCTGGTTGGTCGAATCCTGCAGGAACTGGTCGAGCAGGTAGCCATTGGCGCCGTGGATTTCCACGCCGTCGAAGCCGGCCAGCTTGGCATTTTCGGCGCCCTTGCGGTAGGCCGACACGATGCCCGGGATTTCTTCGATGTCCAGCGCGCGCGGGGTGACGTATTCACGCTTCGGGCGCAGCAAGCTCACGTGGCCGTCCGGCTTGATCGCCGATGGGGCCACTGGCAGCTGGCCGTCCAGGAACGACGGGTCGGAAATGCGGCCGACGTGCCACAGCTGCAAAAAGATGCGGCCGCCGGCAGCGTGCACGGCGTCGGTCACGAGCTTCCAGCCTTCGACCTGTTCGTCGGACCAGATGCCCGGCGTATCGGCGTAGCCCACGCCCATCGGGGTGACCGAGGTGGCTTCGGACAGGATCAGGCCTGCCGACGCGCGCTGCACATAGTATTCGGCCATCAGGGCATTGGGGACACGGCCGCTATCGGCGCGCGAGCGGGTCAGCGGCGCCATGACAATGCGGTTTGGCCATTCGAGGGCGCCGACCTTGATCGGATCAAACATGGTAGTCATCTTGTTTTCCTAAATTGCGTCGTTCAATTGGGCGAGGAAGGCCGCGATGGCGTCCTCGTTGCGATGATAAAAAACCCACTGGCCGACTCGGCGCGTATCGACCAGGCCCGCGCGCTGCAGCGTGGCCAGGTGCGCCGACACGGTCGATTGCGACAGGCCGGTGCGCTGATCGATCAGCTTGCAGCACACGCCCATCTCGAGCGGGTGTTCCTGCTCGCTGAAGTGCAGCTGCGGATCCTTCAGCCACTGCAGGATCTGGCGCCGCACCGGGTTTGCCAGGGCCTTGTGGATCGCGTCGATGTCCATCGGTTGGTTCCTTATATCGGGATCTTTCGATCCGAATATCGTCATCTTACGATATTCAAAAAAAGTCTGCTGGCGACCGGCCGATTTCTCCACAGTGTGCCGCCTACGCCATCTGGACCGGCGCGCTGCGCCTGTTGCCGAACGCGCTGATCATCAGCGGCATCGTGAAGCTCAGCCCTGCTCGCGTCCGAACACCGGATTCGGGCGGGTCAGGTAATACCATTCGGTGTTGGCGGCAGCGCTGGCGGCCGGGAACAGGATGCGGCCACCGAATTCGGCGGTCACGGGCGTGCCGTCGGCGCGGGTGCCGATCAGTTCACCTTCGGCCACCGGATCGAAGCTTTTCCACGGACGCGAGAACGCGTCATCCGCGTGCAGCTTGTCGTGCACGACGACCATCGACAGCGCTTCCATGGCGTCAAAATCAACGGGCACGGGGTCGGGCGCGGCGATCAAGCCCAGGTGCGCCAGCGTATTCATGATCGCACGGTAAGCCACATCGGGCGCGGCCGGATCGTCGTGCTGGCCCGCTTCGAGCGTCAGCGCATAGCCGCCCGTGCTGCGCATGTATTCGGTCGTACCCACGCCGTAGCGCAACACCGTTTCCAGTTCATCGGCACTGCGGCTGCGGCGCTGCACGCCGTCGCCATAGGTCGCCAGCCAGCCATCGACAAACCGGCGCACGCCCAGGCGGCGCGCCCACGCACGCTCTTTTTCGGCGTGGCGGAACGGCTGCAGCGTGCCGTCATTGTCGAGCGGACCAACCATCACGAACGGCTCGCCCGTGGCGGCAAACGAGTGGATATCGAGCAGCACGTCGTGCTGGCCGAGCAGGGGGCACAGCCAGTTCGCGATCTGGTCTTCGAAATCCTGTGGATTGGCTTTCGGGAACAGGTCGCGGTTCAGGTTGCGGTCGCCATTGCGCGTGACCTGCTGGTACGCCAGCGGATTGACGATTGGCACGAATGTTACGCTGCCGGCAGCAATGTGCAGCGCGCCGCTGTCGATCTCGTCCATCACACGCCGGATGGCTTTGGTGCCGCACACCTCGTTGCCGTGGGTCGCGCCCATGATGATGACGCGCGGGCCTGGCTGCAGGCCGGTGTAGTTGATGGATTTGAACTGGAACTGGCGGGGCGAAGTCATGGGCGATATGGGCAGTTGAAATAGTGGCGATATTCTATCGGTAAACTCAGCGCATCACGCAACTTGCTGCAAGCCCGAATGCGCTGGTCGATCGCTCGACACGTGGGGCAAAATCGGCGTTTCCTGGTACCGCCGGATGCACGCAGGCGCGGTGGTCGAGATGGCCAGTGGACGGTGCATTCGTCGATAACTTGTGGCATAGTGGGTGCATGAAAGCGCTCAAAAGCAAACTGGCGTCGCAGCTCTTGGCTGATCCTCAAGCAAGTGATCAGCTGCTCGATTTCGTGCTCGGCAAAACTGCGCGCGCGGGTGTCCAGAAATCCGCCGTGACCGGTCAGTTCGTTATTCGTGGCGAGGACGGCCGCCCTGTGCAGGTCAGTGCAAGAGTCGTGCCGAAAGCGTCAAAAGCAGCCTAACGTGATCGTTACCAATGAACCTGGCGCTGCCTGCGTTAATCGCATTTCTGGTACTGCTACCAGGATTCGTATTTCGTAGTGGGCTTAAACGGACAGAGAGCGAGTCACTTGATTTTTCTCCATTCGGTCGCGTGGCGGCAGAAGGTGTGCTGTTTTCGCTGATCCTGCATGCAGTCTGGCTGAGCATCTCTTCGCTGGTTGGCTTTCGGCTTGATCCACTGACCTTGATGAACTTGCTGTCTGCGCATGCTGCAACGCAAGCACGAGGCAACGTACAAATCGCAAGTCAGTTCGGTGCGATTTCAGCTTACTTCAGCTCATTGTTGGTCGCATCGCACGTCGTACCAGCGCTGATACGTCGTGCGATTTCCACGTTCAAACTTGACCGTATCGATACGGTCGCTGGTTCCGTATTCCGATTTCATGACGCGCCCTGGTACTACCTGCTTACTGGCGCCGACTTTGAAAAGCAGGATGAGCCTGACCTCATCTACGTGTCCGCGATCGTTGAGGTAGGAAAGGAAGCGGTGCTATACGTCGGGGTGCTCAATAATTTTTACTTCGACAAAGAAGGCCAGCTCGACCGGCTTATTCTTCAGAGAGTCAAGCGCCGCCCCATGTCGGCCGACAAGTCCGCGGACGGGCAAGACATCGAGCGCTTTTATCCGGTCGACGGCGATAGTTTTGTGCTTCGCTATTCTGAAGCCATCACGTTGAACATCCAATACGTGAAATTGACTGCTAACGAAGTTGGGACAGTGGCCTGACCATCGATCGATCGATTGGTTGGACTAGCCCCGCGCCTCGATCACACCAAAGCCCGCCGGCGCATCGCCCAGATACGCCAGCACCGCATGCGCCTGAATATTCGCATCGAACTGCGCGTTGGCCGTGATCGTCGCGCGCAGGCCCGGCACGATGTCCGGCGTGTGCGGCTGACGGTACGCCTTGATCAGCAGCGCCACCAGATCGGCCGGCGCATCGGCGCGGCGCAGGCGTGCTTCGATGATGGCCAGCAGCGCGCGCTGCATGCGGGGCGTGGGATTGCGGATCTCGCCGAACACGTAGGGCGTGTTGGTGATGGCCGCGCAGATGATGGTTTCCATCCGCTCGGCCTTGAGATCGGACGGAATGTCGAAGTAAGCCTTATTCCAGCGGGTATACGGTGAAGCGTGACCGTGCGGGAAGCGGTCGGCGTTTTCCAGCCCCAGCGCGTAGCTGGCGCGGGCGAGCAGGTCGCCCAGGGTGTCTAGCAGTGCCATGGCAGGCTGTGTTGCGCTTGTGTCATCCCGAGAGTGTAGCGCATGCCTGCCAGGTACGCAGGGTGGCCGCTGACGAAGCGCTTACGCGAAACGCCCGGCGCGAAAATCCTCGACCGCCTGATGCAGCTCGGCCTGCGTATTCATCACGAACGGTCCGTACTGCGCGATCGGCTCGCTCAAAGGGCGCCCGGCCAGCACCAGCAGGCGCGTGGGTGCGATCGCCTTGATCCGCACGCCGTCGGCACCGGCGGCATTGTCGAGGATCGCCATGCGCGTTTCCGGCACGCCTTTGCCGTCGATGACGGCTTCACCGCGAAACACGTAGACAAACGCATTGTGCCCCGCTGGAAGCGGCTGCTCGAACGTCACGCCGGCCGGGATCTCGAGGTCGAGGTACAGCGGCTCGGTATGGGCCCGCTGCACCGCGCCGTCGATGCCGTGCGTGCGGCCCGCGATTACCTGCACGGTCACGCCGTCGCCAGTCGTCAGGCGTGGCACTTCCTCGAGCGGGATGTCGCGGTACCACGGCGCCGTCATCTTGTCGCTTGCGGGCAGGTTGAGCCACAGCTGGAAGCCTTCCATCAGGCCGGCGTTCTGCTCCGGCATCTCGGAATGGATCACGCCGCGCCCGGCCGTCATCCACTGCACGCCGCCATCCGTGACCAGGCCTTCGTTGCCGGCGCTGTCGCGGTGGCGCATGCGCCCGGCCAGCATATAGGTGATGGTCTCGAAACCCCGGTGCGGGTGCTCCGGAAAGCCGGCGATGTAGTCGCCCGGCTTGTCGCTGCCGAAGGCGTCGAGCATCAGGAACGGGTCCAGGCGGCGCTGCAGGGGACCAGTCAGGATGCGGTTGATGCGTACGCCCGCGCCGTCCATCACGAACTGCCCGTTGATGATGCGCTCGACGCCGCGGCTTTTGACGAGGGGCGCCGTGGTGGCCGGCTGCGTGACAGTGGTAGTCAATCTGTTCTCCTGTTGGTTGCGCCGCCTGACGGCGACCGGGGTTTTACCGGTATTAAGCCAGTGCCGCTTCGATAGCGGCGTTGGCCGCTGCCTGGCCCGCAGCCACGGCATCGGGGCCCATCGCCATGCCAGACGAATAGATATAGGTCTGGTCCGAGAGGCCCAGGAAGCCCAGCAACGCGCGCATCTGCGGCACTTGCGGATCCTGCGCCTCTTCATACACACCACCACGCGCTGCGGCCACGTAGACCTTCTTGTTCTTGAGCAGGCCTTCCGGACCGGTCTCGGTATAGCGGAACGTCACACCAGCGCGGGCAATGGCGTCGAACCAGCTTTTCAGTTGCACCGGCATCGAGAAGTTGTACATCGGGACGCCCAGCACGATCAAGTCGGCTGCCTGCGCTTCGAGGATCAGCGCGTCGTCCTGCTCCACGCGCGCCAGTTGCGCGGCGCTGCGCTGGTCACCCGGCGTGAACAGCGCGCCCAGTGCTGCGCCGTCGAGCAGCGCGACCGGGGCCGCGCCCAGGTCGCGGCGCACGATCGTGGCGCCCGGGTTAGCGGCGACCAGCTTGTCGACGATCTGTTGGGTGACGCGGGTCGATTCGGAAGCGTCGCCGCGGATGCTCGAGGTGATGTGCAGGATGTTCATGGTGGTGGTCCCTTCGTGGTTGGAGTAGCGATGGGTCTACTTTAGTCTTTCCAAAAACAATGCGAAAGCCCGTAAAATGGATAACATTATTCTGCTGATGGGACAATCATGGATGTCGAACCGAATGACCTGCTGCTCTTTGCCCGCATTGTCGAGGCGGGGAGCTTCACGCGCGCAGCCGATCGCGTCAATTTGCCGAAGTCGACCGTGTCGCGCCGCCTGGCGCTGCTCGAGACGACCCTGGGCGAGCGGCTGCTGCAGCGTACGACACGCAAGCTGGTGGTGACGGAATTCGGCGCCAGCCTGTATGAACACGCGCGGCGCCTGGCCGACGAAGTGGAGGCGGCCGGCGCTTTGGCCCAGCACCGCCAGGGTGAGCCGAGCGGCAAGCTGCGCATCTCGGCGCCGGGCGACTTTGCCAACAGCACGCTGAATCACGTGATCGCGCGCTTTCTCGAGCGCTATCCGGCGGTGACGCTCGAGATGGACCTGACGCCGCGCCGGGTCGACCTGGTGGCCGAGAATTTCGACATTGCCATCCGCATGGGCGACTTGCCGGACGACGCCACGCTCAGCGCGCGCCCGTTCATCCTCGAGCAACCGGGCCTGTTCGCATCACCGGCCTACCTGGCGCGGCACGGAATTCCCGAGCATCCGGACGACCTGGCCACGCATGACGTGCTGTGCATTCTGAGCCGCAGCGGCGGCCCGATGCCATGGACGCTGATTCGCGGGAAGGTGCGCTGGCAGCGCGCGCTGCCAAGCCGGCTGACGGCTAATTCACCGGACCTGCTGGCGCGCATCGCCGCACGTGGCGCTGGGATCGCGCTCAGCTCGACGCTGTTCGCCGAACCGTATATGCAGACCGGTGAACTGGTGCGGGTGCTGCCCGAATGGGAGATGCCAACCGCGAATGGCTGGGCTGTGTTCCCGAGTCGCAAGCTGATGCCGGCCAAGACGCGCGCATTTCTGGCGATGATGGAAGAAACCTGCACGGCCCACGGACACGGGCCGGAACAGATCGCTGCGGCCTTCAGGGCGAAGGCTGCATTGGAGGAGGGTGCGTCGGACGCTGCCTGAGACCGGTCAGCGCAGCGGCCGGTTGCCCATCACGTCGCCCAGGCGCACTTTGCCCTCGGGCGCCCAGGCCGGATTGAAGCGGATTGCGCCTTTCTGGAACAGCATCACGACGGTCGAACCCAGCAGGAAGCGGCCCATCTCGTCGCCTTTTTTCAGCGTGACCTGGCCCGGTTCATATTGCCAGTCGCAGATGCGCGCCATGCGCGGCGGATTGACGACGCCATGCCAGACGGTGGCCATGCTGCCGACGATGGTCGCGCCGACCAGCGTCATCACGAATGGGCCGAATTCGTCGCTGTCGAACACGCACACGACGCGCTCGTTGCGCGCGAACAGTCCCGGCACGCCACGCGCCGTCGTCGGGTTCACCGAGAAAAGCTTGCCCGGCACATAGATCATGCGCGTCAGGCGGCCGTCGCATGGCATGTGGATGCGGTGGTAATCCTTCGGGCTCAGGTAGACGTTGGCGAAGTGGCCGTGCTGGAAGTGCGCTGCCAGCGTCTGGTCGCCGCCGACCAGTTCGGCCGTGGTGAACTTGTGGCCCTTCGCCTGGAAGATCTGGTGGTCATCGATGTCGCCGAACTGGCTAATCGCGCCATCGACCGGACACACATAATCGGCCTGCGCCAGTGGGCGCACGCCATCGCGCAGGGCGCGGGTGAAGAACTCGTTGAAACTCGGGTAGCTGGCGATGTCCGGATTGGCCGCCTCGCTCATGTCGACGTTATATTTGCCCACGAACCAACGGATCAGGCCAGTCGTCATCGACCCGCCACGGTGGCCGGCAACGCGGCCGGCGAGGTTGGTTATCGCCTGCTTCGGCATCACATATTGGGGCAGGACTTTGAGTCTGGACACGGTCGATCGCCTTTCGCGGAAAAGTGCGCATTATAGCTGGGCATGTCAGACGGAAATTCTGTTGCCGCTTTTTACACTGTTGAGGCGAGTGTACCGCAGGTAGCCGGGGGATGGCGGACAGTGCAAGTGTACGCTTCCCTATTATCTATAAGTTCCATTACCTAGCAATATAGGATGCACTACAGCTGAATAAAAAATTTCTATTTTTGCGTTTACATTTTGCTATGAAGTGGCATATTCTGACCCGGCCTGTTCAATAACCTGGAGAAGCCGCCGTGACGAATCTGCCAACGCACTACACCGTGTCTCTGTTGATCGCTGCAAGCCTGCCGATATCGGCAACTGCCCAGACTGAACCTGGCATCCCGCAAGTGGATATCCGGGGCAGCGCTGCCGGCTACGACGCGCGTCGCGACGACACGGCCACCCGCATCGTCATCAAGCGCGACGAACTCACGCGCTACGGTGATCGCTCGATCCTGGATGCGCTGCGGCGCGTACCCGGTGTAACGATCGACGGCAGCAGTGGTCAGGGCGGAACGATCCAGCTGCGTGGCCTGGGTGCCGGCTATACGCAGGTACTGATCAACGGCGAACGGGCACCTGGCAACTTCAGCTTCGACACGCTGTCGCCCGAGGTGGTCGAGCGCATCGAGGTGCTGCGCGCCGCGACGGCAGACCTGTCGACGCAGGCAGTGGCTGGCACGGTCAACATCGTCCTGCGCCACGTGGCCAAGACACGGGAGCGCGAGCTCAAGCTGGGCATGCTCGGATCGGACGTGTTCAAGGGGCCGAACGCGTCCCTGCAACTGAGTGACCGGCGCGAGGGCTTCGCCTGGTCGCTGGCCGGCGATGGCGTGAGCGAACGGCTCGATCGCGTCAATGGGATGGTGCTGGAGAACACGGGAACCGACGGCGCCCTCGACCTGCTGCGCACGACGGCGACCGATGAACGTGGCCGCATGCGACGCCTGAACCTGACGCCGCGCCTGGAGTGGACACTGGCTGGCGGCGACAAGATCACGTCCGAAACGTTCGTGAACGTGACCCGGTTTCGCAACCGTGGCCATGCCCTTGTCACCACGCTGATCGGCGGCCCGCCACCTGCGCCCGACCTGGTCTCGCACTACCGCGCCGATGACGAAACCGCGCGCACCGACCTGCGCTGGAGCAGGGGCTTCCCGTCCGGCGCCAGCATCGAAGCCAAGCTTGGCCTGACGGGTGAGCGCAGCGAGAATGTGGGATTGCGCGATGGGCGCGACGCTGCCGGCAATCCCGAGACCGATGGCCGTATCGACGGTGCGCGGCGTGACCGCGGCATCAATTCGACCGGCAAGGCGATGCGCAAGCTCGGCAGCGGTCACGCGCTTGCCACTGGCTGGGACGGCAGCGTCACGTGGCGCGACGAGACGCGCATCGAACAGGATCGCGTGCGCACGTTTCCGTCCGGGCTGGCGCTGGACGAAACGTTCGAGGCGCGCGTGACCCGGTTGGCCATGTACGCCCAGGACGAGTGGGACATCACGCCGCACTGGTCGATGTACCTGGGGCTGCGCTGGGAGGGCATCCGCACGCGCGCATCCGGCAACTCGTTTGCCTCGACCCGCTCGGGCTCCGGGGTCTGGAGCCCGGTCATGCAGACCTTGTGGAAGATCCCGGGCCGCAAGGGCGACCAGGTACGCTTTGCACTCACGCGCACCTACAAGGAGCCGGACTTGTGGAACCTGCTGCCGCGGCGCCAGGCGTTCGAAAACAACAGCGCCACCGAGGCCGACTTCCAGGGCAATCCGAACCTCAAGCCCGAACTGGCGTGGGGCGTCGACGCCGCTTACGAGCATTACTGGGCCGAGAACGCGATGGTGTCGCTCGCCACCTCGCTGCGCCGGATTGACGACTACACGAGCAACCGCATCTATTTTGACGGATACCGCTGGATCTTCACACCGGTGAACGACGGCCGCGCCGAGACCCGCACAGTGGAACTGGAAACGAAGTTTCCGCTCAAGTCCCTGTTTGCGGATGCGCCGGAGATCGACGTGCGGGCGGGCGTGGCGCGCCACTGGTCGCGCGTCAAATCCGTGCCCGGCCCCGATAACCGTCTCGAACGGCAAACGCCACTGTCGGCCAACCTGGGGATCGATTACCGCCGGGGCGCGCTGACACTGGGCAGCAGCGTAGCGCACAAGCGCAATGGTCTCGTGAGGGTGACGGCCAATCGCGGCTATTACACGGCACCTCGCACCGACCTGGATGCGTACGCCGCCTGGCGCATCGATGCCAAGCGTCTGCTGCGACTGTCGCTGGCCAATCTGCTGCGCGAAAACGAAGGCTTCGAACCGTCGTACGCCGACCCGGTGACGGGCCTGGAAAAACGTCGTTTCTACTTCACCGGCCCGCTGCGCGCCACGCTTACGTATCAGCTGGCGTTTTGACGTGGTGGCCCTTGAAGTAGCGCCAGGCCACGATCAGTGCCAGCAGTTGCATGAAGGCGCACAGGTAGAAGCTGCTGCCGACGCGCCAGTCCGATTGCGGCAAGTGGCTCACTGCGCTGAGGATACCGGTGCCCAGCAGCGGGGTGATGATGACGGCGAGGCTGCCGATCGCTTGCAGGGAGCCCATCAACTCGCCCTGTTGTTCGGGCGGCGAGGATTTCGAGACGAGCCCCTGCAGTGCCGGGCCGGCGGCGTAGGCCAGCACATTGCACATGATGAAGACGTACATCATCCAGCCTTCGGTCGCCAGGCCGTAAGCGGCATACGCCATGGCGCCCGAGCCCAGGCCCAGGAGGGCCAGGCGCGGTTCGCCAAAGCGCCGGATCAGGATGCCCAGCAGCCCGGCCTGCACGATGACGGATGTCAGGCCTACGCAGAACAGGGCGATGCCGTTGTCGCGCGGCGTCCAGTCGAAGCGGAAGGTGGTGTACAGCACCCAGGTCGATTGCAGCATCATCTGGGCGAAGGTCGCCAGGAACACCGCGACGACGAGGCCGCGGATGTCCTGACGCCGCACGAGGCGCATCAGCGCCGTGAACGGGTTCAGGCGCGCCCATGCGAAGGGCGCGCGCGCGCCGGGCGCCAGCGACTCGGGTACGAAGAAGTAGCCGTATATCAGGTTCGCGCCAGAGAGCGCGGCGGCGACGTAGAACGGCAGGTGCAGGTTGGTTTCGCCAAGCACGCCGCCGAGCATCGGGCCGCAGATGAAGCCCAGGCCGAAGGCGGCGCCGATCTTGCCGAAGCTCTTGGCACGGTTTTCGCGGGTCGAGATGTCGGATGCGTAGGCTGACGCCACTGACATGCTGGCTGACGACATGCCGCCGATGACGCGTCCGAGAAATAGCCAGGCCAGGCTGGGCGCCCAGGCGGTGACGAGAAAGTTCAGGCACATGCCGCCCATCGAATACAGCAGCACGGGGCGCCGGCCGACACGGTCGCTCAGCGCGCCCAGCGCCGGCATGAACAGGAATTGCAGCAGGCCGAAGACCGTGGCCAGCACGCCGTACCAGAGCGCGCGCATGTCGGGTCCTTCGACAAACTGCCCGACCAGCAGCGGCAGCACGGGCACGATCAGGCCAATGCCGAGCATGTCGATGAACACGCAGACCAGCACGAAATTGAGGTTGCCGCTGGACGCTTGCGGCACGGTGGTCGTACTGGTCATGGACACCTCGGCGGTTGGCGGTCGCCTATCTTAGCATTGCGGCAACGCCTGCATGCCCATAACAATCCATAGCAACCGTCAGGCGCCGCTCCACTCGGCGGCGAACTGCGCGCGGAACGTCATCAGCTGTTCGAGGCGTTCACGGCCCACGGCGCGCGCAGCTTCCGTCTGCATCATGTCCGGCAGCTTGTCGAGCTTGACGACGATGTGGTCGAGCGCATAGCGGCGATCGTCGTGCGCGCGGTCGTCGCCCAGCGGATCGGTCGGATGCGCCAGGCCGCTTTCCATGCGCCCCGCGATGTAGAACATGCGCGCCAGTCCCACCAGGCCCAGACCGTCGAGACGGTCGGCATCCTGCACGATTTTTGCCTCGATCGTGGTGGCAGGAATCGCCGCCGAAAAGCTGTGCGCCTCGATGGCATGGGCGACCGCGTCGAGCTTCTCGGGCGGGAAGCCCAGCGGCGCGAGCAACTGGCGCGCCAGCTCGGCCGAGCGGCGTGACGCCTGGTTGCGCGCGGGGTCGTTCTTGGGCAAATTCACCAGGTCGTGCAGATAGCTGGCCGCCAGCACCACCAGGCGGTCGGCTTCCGGGTGGTGCGCGAGCAGCGCTTGGGCGTTGCGCCAGACGCGGTCGAGGTGGGCGCCGTCGTGGGCGCCGTCGGTGCCGGCATCCTGCGCCGCCAGTGCGACGAGTTGCATGCGCCAGGCGGCGAAATCGGTGGGAGTAGTCTCTAGCATTCGGTTGTTTCCGGTAAGGGGAGCGCCGTGGCGCGCTGTGACAGCGCATCGGCCGCTGAATTCTTGTGGCGTGGGATCCAGCGCAGCTGTGCCTGCGGCAGGCGCGCGAGCAGGGCGCAGGCGCGGGCGCGGTACTCACGCAGGCTCGGCGCACATGCGCTGGCAGGACAATTAACGTCGTCGATCACGACCTGGCTGTCGCCAACCACCAGCACATCGTGCGCGCCATGCGCCACGGCGGCGTCCAGCACGGCGATCAGGGCCAGGTATTCCGCTTCGCTGCTGTTGCCATAGCCGCCGTCATGCGAGATGGTGACGCGCACGCCGCCGGGGCCTTCGAGCACGGCGCCGATGCCGCAGCGCCCGGGATTCGGGCGTGCCGAACCGTCGAACCAGGCCCGCCACGCCGTCTTGCCGGCCCCCGTGCCCCGCGTGCGTGCTGCACTGGCCAGCGCCGCGCGCCGCTCTAGCTGCTGCGCCGCATGCAGCCGCAGCGCAGCGCGTTCGGCCAGCAGGTGCGCCAGGCCGGCGACGCCGGCGCTGTGCGTCAGCGTGCGGCTTAGCGCTTCAAGTTCACTCAGGCCGGCGCGCGTCATCAGGCGCTGACTGGCCGCCAGTTCGGTCTTGAATGCGGCGGCGCGCAGAAGGCTCAGGTCGTTCATGGCGAGAGCATAACCGATCTTGATTCGTTGACAGAAGTTAAGACTTTTGAAACACTGGACCGATGCTGTCCAACCTGAGGAGAAGCGATGCGTCCGTCCCGTCATGCAGTCCGATTGTCCCTGTTCGCCGTGCTGGTCGGCGCCGTGTCGATGCCGTTGCAGGCCAGCGCACAGGTTGAAAAAACCGGCGCGCAGCCGCTGGCGAAGGCGCCGCTGAAACAGGGCAAGCAGGTCAAGCGCTACACCATCGAGCAGTTCATGGCGACGACCTCCGTGACCGGTGCGTCGTTCAGCAAGGACGAACGGCAGATCCTGTTCAGCAGTAACGCGTCCGGCATCTTCAATGCGTACACGCTGCCGGTGGGCGGCGGCACGCCGCGCGCGCTGACTACGTCCACCGTCGATTCGACTTACGCGGTGGGCTACTTCTACAACGACGACCGCATTCTGTTTACGCGCGACACGGGCGGCGACGAGCAAAATCATCTGTACGTGCTCGAACCCGGCGGCAAGGAGCGCGACCTGACGCCCGGCAAACTGAAGGCCTCGTTCGCTGGCTGGAAGCCCGACGGCAGCGGTTTCTATGTCGCCACCAACGAGCGCGATCCGAAATTCTTCGACATATACCTGTACGACGCGGGCAGCTACGACCGTACGATGGTGTACCAGAACGACAGCGGCATGAACGTCTCGGACATCAGCCGCGATGGCAACTGGCTCGCGTTCGACAAGTCCAGCACCACGTCCGACAGCGATGTCTACGTGTACCGCCTGCCGACGCGCACGATGAAGCACATCACGCCGCACACCGCGCCGGCCAGCCACTCGGCGGCGACGTTCGATCCGCAATCCAAACGCCTGCTGTTCACCACCAATGCCGGCGGCGAGTTCACGCGCATCGCCGCATACGATCTGGCCAGCGGCGCGACGAGCGATGTCGAGAAGGCCGACTGGGACCTGCTCGACACCAGCTACTCGCGCAATGGCGCCAACCGGGTCAGCATCGTCAACCGCGACGGCAGCATCGACGTGCGCGTGTTCGACGCCGCCGGCAAACCGGTCACGCTGCCAAAACTGCCGGGCGGCGAAATGCGCCAGGTGACGTTTTCGGCCAGTGGCCGCCTGATGGCGTTCTATCTGAATGGCGACCGCTCGCCGAACAACCTGTACGTGCACGATTTTGGCAGCAAGAAGACCACCCAGCTCACGCGCAGCCTGAACCCGGCCATCCATCCGAACGACCTGGTGGAAGCGGAGGTCGTGCGCTTCAAATCGTTCGACGGTACGGTGATCCCGTCGATCTACTACAAGCCGAAGGGGGCTGCGCCGAACGCGAAGGTGCCGGCGGTGGTATATGTGCACGGCGGGCCGGGCGGACAGACGATGCGCGGCTATAGCGCGCAGATCCAGTATCTGGTCAATCACGGATATGCGGTCCTGGGCATCAACAACCGGGGCAGCTCGGGCTATGGCAAGACGTTCTTCCGCGCGGACGATCGCAAGCACGGCATGGAGCCGCTGTGGGATTGCATCGAAGCGAAAACCTGGCTGGCCAGCCAGTCGTACATCGATCCCGAGCGCATCGGCATCATGGGCGGCAGCTACGGCGGCTACATGACGCTGGCGGCGCTGGCGTTCCGGCCCGAGGCATTCAAGGTCGGCATCGACATCTTTGGCGTGAGCAACTGGGTGCGCACGCTCGAGAGCATTCCGCCGTACTGGGAAGCGCAGCGCAAGGCGCTGTATGACGAGATCGGCGACCCGGTCAAGGACAAGGAATTTTTAGTCGAGACGTCGCCACTGTTCCACGCGCACCGCATTATCAAGCCGCTGATGGTGATCCAGGGCGCAAACGATCCGCGTGTGATCCGGCCCGAAAGCGACGAGATCGTGGAAGCGGTCCGCAAGAACAAGGTCGACGTCGAGTATGTCGTGTTCGACGACGAAGGCCATGGTTTCTCGAAGAAGAAAAACCAGACCGAGGCCAGCGCGAAGATCCTGGCGTTTCTGGACAAGCACCTGAAACGCCAGGCCGTGAATTAACAGCGTGAATTAACGGCGATACGGATTGTCCGGCCGGCTGTCATGGCGGTTGCGCACGCCGTCGCCATCGCGGTCGCGGTCGTGGCGGTTACCGATGCCGTCGTTGTCGCGATCGCGGTCGCGGTAGTTCGGGACGCCGTCGCGGTCGAAGTCCGGTCCGCGCCCGCGGCCGTTGCCGTGATGCCGATCACGGTCGCGGTGGTGGTCCCGGTAGCCGCGGTCGCGGTCATAGCCGTCATGGCCGCGCACATACACCGGCTGCGGGCCGTAGTGGTGGCCCCGGCCGCGGTTCCAGCGCGACGGTTCCATCACCCAGCGGTTGCCGCGATGGTGCCAGCTCGGCGGCGCGTACACATAACCGGGCCGCGCGACGACGTAATGGCCGGGCACCCAGTCATGGCGATGGCCGCGCCATTCCCAGTAGCCGGGCGCCCAGACGTGGCCGCGACGCGGGCCGGGGATGCGCTCGTAGATGGGGGCGGGCGGGGCGTTGCTGATCACGACCGAGACATGTGGCTGGGCCTGTGCAGACAGCGGAATGGTGGCAGCCGCGCCAATGGCGATCAGGGCTGCAAGAATAAGCGGGGATTTCATGGTCGTCTCCAGATCCGTAAGCGGATAAGCGGAATATAGCAATCCGGGATCGGTGACGCGAAGCTTGAAGCAAGTTATTACATCTGACACAGTTTGGTGGCGTGATTGGTGGCGTGATCGGTCCACCTGGCCGCCGCGCGCCGCCCGTTGGCGGCGCCGCGACGACAAACCGAGGTCACAGCCGGCTCGCTGCAGTGACGGTGTCCAGTGCCAGCAGTTGCGACTTCTCGGCGTTGCTCAGGCGCTTGGCGGTGACGGTCACGGTGGCGACCTTGGCACCGCTGGCGATGGCCGCGCTGCTTGCAGTGAAGGCGTTGGCATTCGCGTCCGATACCTTGGCCAGATAGCCGACTGGAACGGCGATCAGGGCGGCGACGATGAAGACGGCTTCCATGTGTTTGAGGACGTTCATTTTGCTTCTCCTTGGTGGTTGAGTGGTGTGTCGATGTGTGTACTGTAGGCGCGTCCCCGCAGGGCTTCCAGCGGTGTGCGACGAGCCGCAGAAAACGGGGGGTGAGCTGCATCAGGGCGGTCCTAAACATGGGCGCGCAGCCTTGAAGCGCTCAGCGGTTTCACCGTCCCTCCGCTAGTCCTGCGCAAGGGCGCATGGGCGCCACGCTACCGACTGGACTCGTGCATGACCGGCCCCTTCGCCACCCTGACCCGCAACATCGCTGCGTCACGCACGGCGCGGCGGCGCGCCCGCAATCTGCGCCGGGGCTGGACCATTTCGCTTGGTCCCGCCTGGGCCTTGGCCGCGCTGGCGCTCGTGATGGGCGGCGCGGTCGCGCTGGCGCTGCATGCGCGTGCGTTGCCGAACGATGCCCAGGACGTCCCCGGCGCCCAGGCGCTGGCAGCGCTGCAGCCGCTGGCGCCGGGTCTGGAACTCGTCGTGCCGGCCGATAGCGGCGTATCGCTGACGCAGCGCGGCGCGCTGGCGCTCGTCATTGCGAGCGGCATGCAGGCCGGGCCGGCGGTCCGGGTCGACCTGTGCACACAGATGCTCGATCCGGCGAACGGGCGGCTGCTGCCGCTGAGCGTCGGCTATCCGTTTGGCGAAGCTGCCGTACTCGCGCGGAGCAGCAATGGGCCTCCACGCAGCGTGCTGCTCGCGCGCGATGGGTCCAGCATGCCGCGCATCGACATCACGGGCAATGCGGGCGGGGGGATGGCGATCGCCTGGAACGCAGGGTTTGAAACCGCGAGCTGGATCAGCGACGCGACGGGCGGGGTGGCGACGCATGCGCGCCAGGGCCAGGCCGCGCTGGGCAGTGCGGGCTGGCTGTTGTGGCGCGGCGAAGCGCTGCGCTTCACGCGCCAGCCGAGCGGCGCCTGCCCGCAGGCCGGTGAACTGGTGCTGCAGCATTTTCAGTCAGGTCAACAGGTCGCAACGGCAGCGTTGGTGCAGGCCTTCCCCGCATCCGGCGCGCCGGTGTCGCTGCGCTTGCGTCCCGGCGTCTGGACCGTGCCGCTGGTCGCGGGCGCTGGCCTGGAAGACCAGGCGCTGTTCGAGGCGTTGCGGGCGCGCGGTCTGCTGCGCCTGGGTCGCGACGGCTTGATCGAACTGGCGCCGCGCGACTTGCTGGCCTGGCTTCAGGCCGACGAGTCCGTGCGCGCGCCGCTGCCTGGCTGGCAGCATTTCCAACTCGACGCCGGCGACCGGCGCCTGCTCGAACGCTTGCATCACCGGGCCGACGGCGCCTTCGTGCGGGAACAGGTGCGCGTGTTCAATAGCGAACGGCGGCTGGTGGCGTGGCGCGTGCGGCCCGGCGCAACGGCAATCTGGCAAGCAGCAGTGGCAGGGAGCCCGGCCGTGCGCGAAGCAGGCTTGCCGCTGGCGGCGATGCGCCTGTTCGCGCAGTTGCCGCAGGACTGGGCGCCGTGGAACCGTGTCGGCGGCTGGGAGGGCGGGCGGCGTGACAGCCTCGTGATTCTCAATACAAAAGCCGATGGCAAGCCGCTGGAGCTGCTGGTTGCCGGCCGTGTGCGCAGCGTGCTGGGCGCCACGGTGGCGGCCCGTGGCGTCTGCGACGGGCGCGCCTGTCCGGATGCGGGCGCCGTGGCGCACCTGCTGCTGTCGCCGCTGCCGGGCGCGACGTCGGTCCAAGTCGAGATCGAGCCGCTCGACCTGGCGAGGTTGTCCGGCGGCGCCGATGCCGCTTACCGCCATCTGAAGGTCGAGCGGGGCGCGCTCGCGTGGCAGGCGCTGCCGGCTGGTAGCCGCAGCGTGCGGCCCGCCGGCGCCGCAGTGCGCCTGGTCGACCGTAATGGCGACGCCCTGTGGCAGGATGGCGCGCCGTCGGTCCAGGCGACGCTGGCCGGCCTTGCGCCGCTGCTGGGCGTGCACCGCCAGCACGACGGCAGCGTGGCCGGCATGCTGGCGCGCCTGGGCGGGAGCGACCATGCGGCGAGCCTGACGCTCGACCTGACGCTGCAAGCGCGGGCCCAGGTGCTGCTCGACTGCATTGGCCAGCAGGGCGGCCAGTGGGATGGGCGCGTCTGCCGTGGCGCCCAGCCCGCCCCAGTCGAGCGGCGCGCCGGCCTGGTGCTGCTCGACGCCGGCACGGGCGACATCCTGGCGGCCGCATCGAGTGGTGGAAATACTGCTGCGCCGGACAACTGGCCCGAGGTGCGCGACTTCGACCGCGCCGACCCGGCGCGCAGCCCGCTGCGCATCGCCGCATTCCAGCACGACGGCGGCGCCCACCGCGCGCCCGGCTCGACCTTCAAGGTGATCACCGCGCTCGGGCTCGAACAGGCCGCGCGCGGCGACAAGCAGCTCGATGCGCTGCTGGGCGGCTTGCCATTGGCGCAGGTCGACCGTATCGCGGGCGCTGGCGGCTACGACTTTCGCACCGATGCGCCCAGCTACCCGGCGGGTGGCACGCGCGCCCGCATCACCAATTTTCGCGACCAGATCACCGGCGCGCGCGCCGCCGACGGTCGCCTGGGCCTGGCCGGCGCCATGGCGCACAGCGTCAATACGTGGTTCGCCTGGACCGGTGAACTGAGTGACCGCACGCTGCTCGGCCAGCCCGATGGCGGCTTGCCTGGCGCCGCCGCGCTGGAGCCGGGGGCGCTCGATGCAGCGCGGCCGGTGGCCGCGATGGCGGCGCGCCTGGGCTTTGGCCAGCCGTTGCGGCTCGATGGCGGCTTGCTGCCGCCGGACTATCGCTGGGGCGACTGGGATGCGCTGTCGGCGTCCGCGTCGCAGCTCGATCCGGTCCACAGCCGCCATGAGCTGCGCCAAATGGCGATCGGCCTGCGCATGCAGACCACGCCCCTGCAAATGGCGCTGGTGGCCGCGAGTGTCGGCGAAGGGCGCAGCGTGACGCCGCGCCTGCTGCTGGCGCTCGACGGCCGCGACGCTGCGTGGAGCCAGGGCGCACCCCTTGGCGTGCGGCTGGACCGGGTGCGCGCCGGCATGAAGGGCGTGATTGATTACGGCACCGCGGCCGGTGCATTCCGCAGCCCGGCATTCGCTGCGCTGCGCCCCGGCCTGTATGGCAAGACAGGCACCGCGCCGGTCGGCAACGACGATCTGGCCACGGTCTGGTTCATGGGTTACCTGGAGCCGGGCAGCTTGCCGGGCCAGACTCGCCGGCTCGCATTTGCCGCCTTTGTCAGCCACTCGGCGCTGACGGGTGGTGGCCACGCGGCGCCGGTCGTGGCGGCCCTGCTGGCATCCATGGCCGGGCAGTCGTTGGAAAAGAGGCACAAATAGGGGTCTCCATCGCGCCTGAATGCTGTAGTTGTATGGCATCATCTATTTCACTGTGCAACACGTGCGCAGCGAAATCGAGGACGAGGAAGGTATGCGTTTACCGGGTACCCGGTATCAGGAGCACGGCTGGGAGCAGGTCCGCAAGTTGCTGGGTCAGTGTTCCCTGCAGGCGCTCGCCCGCATCGACCCCGCCAGTCTGCAGGGCGCCGATACGGACGGGTCGCTGGCCGCGTATGTCGAGGCGGTCGCGCCGATCCTGCACGCAGGCGGCAGCCGGGCGCATGCCCCCGGCAACAGCTACGGCGAGACCACCGCCGAGCTGGCCCTGAGCCTTGTCTACGAATTGCAGGCGCGGCCCGCCGACTGGGCCGCACTGTGCACGGCCGTGGCCACCGAATCTGCGCGCATCGGCCCGTTCTGGGCGCAACCTGGCGGCGAAGCACTGCTGCGCAAGAAATTCAATGACCTGTATGCGGTGTTGCGCGACAAGGTCGACAGCGACCACTATCAGGTGGCGTGCGGCCGGCCCTGCAGCCCGAACCGCATGTACGCCTACCGGATGCTCGACACGGCGTACCACGACATCGCGCGCCTGTTCGAGGGCTGGCGCGAACACGCGGCGCAGGTCGGCGCGATCCTGGACCGCAGCGTCGAGGCGATGCCAATCGAAGTGCGGCAGCTGCGCGCGATCGGCGACTGCAAGCCCGAATGGATCATGCGCTGGAGCGAGAGCCTGGAAGCGCACACGGGCGCGCCGGGGCCGTTGCACACGCGCTCGAAACGCTTCGCCAGCCTCAAATCGAACCCTGACAAGATCGGCGCGATGCTGCGCGAAATCGGCGAGTACGACGCGCTGTCGGCCAACCGCGACAGCGACTGGTTGCAGGACGCCAGTGCGGCCGATGCCTGGCTCGACGATTACTGGCGCGTGCTGAACGAGTCGGAACAGGGCAGCACGCCCGGCCCGGATCAGATCCTTGAAGCACGCCAGGAAGCGCTGGACATCGATCTGGATGCAGAGCCGGACATCGAAGCGCCAATGACTGCACCACTGACCTCCATCGCGCCCTGCGTTTCACTTCCCCCCAACTACCTGGTAGTGGCAGCGACGGTCGAGGACCGCGCCAGCTGGGCGGCGCGCCGGATGGCGCAGGACAGCTTGCCGGTACGCCTTGCGGTGTACCTCAAGCTGCTCGGGCCATTCGACGACTGTTATCCTTCCGAATGGTGCGACCCCGCCACGGGCGAATTGCCGACGATGGGCCAACTGGCCCTGCTCGACAACGTCTCGCTGCCAACCCTGCGCAAGCGGCGCGACGCCGCGATACTGCGCCTGAACGAGGTGGCTGGACTACAGGAGGAACAACGATGGGCATGACGAACCTGGATCGCAAACTGCAAGCCGGCGCACTGCTGGCGCGCCGCGTGGAAGGCGATGGCCTGATGCTGGCCGACGCTGTCCTGCTGCAGGCATTGGACGGCAGCCGGCCGCTGACGCACGGCGAACGCGCGGCGATGCAGGCATCGCCCTTGACGCTGCGCCGCATGCGCCATCTGGCCGATGTGCGCCGCACGCAGCACATGACCTGGACCGGCAGCGCGGGACTGCTCCGCGCGGCCGACAGCGGCGCACCACTGGACGTGCTGCGCACGGATGACCGGATGTGGCGCCTGCACTTCGTCGACCAGGGCGGCGTAGCCGGCGTGGTCGTGCAGCTCGATCTGGACGCGCCGGGCGCGGCGCAACTCCTGGCAGCGCGCGCGGCAATCGCCGTGCGCGACGGTGCGGGCAGCGTGATCGTGCAGGGCACCCTGGACGCGGACGGCGAGTGCGAAGGCCCGTGGCCGTTTGCAGCCTCACCTTCCTCACACTTTCAACGGCACGGGGCGCGCTTTGATGTGATGCCCGTGCCCCCATCCACATAGTGCAGTTCCCGAATTCGCTCAAGGATAACGATGCTAGGTTCACTGTTCAGGAATCCCCTGCGACGCCCGCCAAGGCAGGACGCGTTCGACGCGAGCCTGCTTGGCAGCGTGGCAATCGCGTTGCCGGCGCCAGCCGGGATCACCATTCCTTCGCCGTGCGCCGCCGTGCTGGTCGACCGCGGTGGCCGGAGCCGGCGCCTGGCGGCCGGCAGCCGCATTGCAGCCCTCGATGGGGAAACCGCCTGGTGTGTCCATCCGGGGCCGTACACCTGTGACCTCGTCCCGTTTGCCGGTGCACCCGAGATTGGCCTGCACGTGAGCTTTGCCGTCGATGCCAGCGATCCGCGCGCCACGCACCAGCGTTTCGACCTGTTCCTGGCCAGCGAAGCGGGTAGCGTGGTCGACCTCGCGGGCTTTGGCGCGCTGGCGCAAACGGCGCTGCAGCGCGAGCTGGCCCAGGGCAACCTTGAACTGCCGCCCTGCACGACGCTCGAAGAATGGAACACGTTCCGGTCCGGGTTCAACCAGTTGATGTACACGCGCTTTGGCGTGACGGTCGACGATTGCGTGCCGGTCGACCTGGGCGCGGCGCACGATTATCCGGCGTTGCTCGAAGCACGGCTGGCGGCGCAGGCCGTGCTTGCGACGGCGGCAGCACCGGCCGAACCAGCGGCTGCGATGCCAGCCGAAGCATTCGTGCCGGCCTGCGAAGATGCCCGCGCATTGCGCCGCCTGTTCCTGGAGCTGCCGTGCCTGATGTGCGCGGTGCGCATGGCGGTGCTGCCGGCGGATCAGGGTCGGTTCCGCCAGCACCAGGAGTTGCTGCGCCGGCTCGACCTGGTCAGCCTGTCGGTCGGCACGATGCCGGCGCTCGAACTGGCCGCGCCCGGCCAGCCACTGGCACCCGAGGAGCAGCTGCGCCGCGCACGCCACAGTCGCCGCGCCGCGGCTGCGCTCGACGAAGCCTGGGCGCTGCTGGCGCGCATGAAGGTCGCTGGCGAAGGCCCGCTCGACGTGCTGTTCGACGAAGCCGACCGCATCGTTGCCAATCTCGAGGTTGAAACTGGTGCGCGCCGTCTCACGCAGGTGCAGGACGAGGTGGCAGCATGACGGCGCCCGTGTTCGAAGCGATCTGCCGCAGCATTCTGCCGGACGGCAGCATGCTCACCATCACCGCGACGCGTCGCCCCCGTGCGGGCCGCGCCGACGTCAAGTGCAGCGTGCCCGGCGCACCGGCGCAGGCCGAGCGGATGCAGCAGGTGGTGCGCCTGGCGCGCCATACCGAGCCGCGTTACGACAGCCGCGATCAGGTGGTGCTCAGCGCCGACCGCGCGTTGGATGCTGCCACGCGCGACTGGGAACTGGCCGCGGTGCTGGCCGACCGCATCGTGCGTGGTGTGTTTCAAGCGGCGCGACCCGTGGTGGCCAATGGCTGGTCCGACGCCTGGCACCTGGGCCGGATCGACGGCCGCGCGCTCGTCAATGTGCCCGACGGCGTGCTGGCGGGCGGCCCGGACGCCTTGCCGCACCTGGGCGCGCTGACGGGTCAGCCGGATCCCGTCGCAGCCACGGCCAGCGCGCGCGCCTGGTTCCCGCTGCACAGCGGCGGCGAGCACGATGATCTCGGCTGGGTCGACGTGAGCGTGCGGCCGCTGGCCGGTGCGCTTGACGCCGACGACGATGCCATCACCGTGCCGGACCTGGACGCGCTGCGCCAGGGCCAGGTGCGGGCCGTGCTGGCTGGCTCCCGGCATTTTGACGGACGCGGCCAGGGTCAGTGGAAGACGACGGTGCGCTTTGGTGAGACGGGCTTTTCCGGCGACTCGTACGGCCTGGCGCTGGTGATGGCCGACCGCATCGCGCGCGGCCGTGAATTCATGGCGCGGGGCCGGGTGATCGCCACCGGCACGTCGAGCGCCTGGCATGCAGGCAAGGTCGAGACCGTGGACGCACTGGCGCCGAAGTGTGCGCTGATCCTGCGCGAAGCAGGGCCGGGCGACCGCATCCTGTTGCCCAAGGCATGGGAAAACGCGCTGCCGCAGGGCATGCGCGAAGCGCTGCGTGCGCGCGGCGCGAGCCTTGCGTGTGTGGAGCGCATCGGCATCATTTGAGATCACGGGTTTGACATCGCGGGCGTGCGCGAGCGCACCGCGGCCGCAGACAGTGCGCTGCTAGAATCAGCAGGTTCGTCGGCAGGTTGGCAAGCAGAAGGCAAGAGAGAAAACGGAGTCAGCTATGTTGCACATGTTCGGAGTAAACGGCGCCAGCTGCCCGCGGTGCGAGCGCAAGAATGGGGCCGATGCACGCTACTGCGCGGGCTGCGGCGTGATCCTGGGAGCGCCGCGCAGCAAGCCGGTGCTGGTCGAGAACCGCTGGGTGCCCGCGCCCGATGAACTGGCCGTGTTCTTCGGCCTGCGCGAATTGTCCGGGCTGTTCGTCAAGACGCTGCGCGTGCCCGCCACGGCACGCGGCTTCATCCTGCAGGGCGACAAGGCGACCGAAGTGCCGCAGGGCGAATACGAACTCGAAGGTTTCTTCACGCGCCTGAACCATCTGCTGCGCGACCAGCACGCCGAAATCCTCGTCACGCGCACGACGGCGCTGCCGGTGCCATTCGAGTTCGACGACATTCCGACCTGCGAGCAGCTTGCGATTTCGGTGCGCTTCACGGTCAGCATCAAAATCGAGAACGTTCCGGCCTTTGCGCGCCACTTCATGACCACGCCCGGCACCATCGGCACGCCCGAGTTGCGCGAACTGCTGGCGCATCCGGTGCGCCAGCTGGCGCTGGAATTCATCGGTGCGCGCTCGATCCGCGAGATGGCGGCCGGCGGCGCGCTGCGCGAAGAACTCGACGAACGCCTGCAGGGCGGCCTCAAACTCCTGCTGGCCGATTACGGCCTGGCCGTGACAACCGTGCAGACGGTGGAGCTGCGCCACGACAAATACGACGCCAACCGCGCGCGCGTGGGCAGCATGTGGCTCGCGGCCGACGAGCAGCACGTGCAACTGGCGCACAAGCGCCACCTGGACGAGCTGTACACGGCCGAAGAATGGCAGGGCATCAAGCGCAGCGAAGAAGAAGCGCGCCTGCGCATCCGGCGCGCCGAGCTGCGCCAGGACGACGCGATTGCGCGCGCCGAGATGTCGCTGCAGGGCGCTGACCGCGCGCACGGCGTGCGGGCACGCCAGATCGAATTGTATGGCCGCATCCTCGAAGCGACCTCGCGCGAGCAGGCGCTGGCGCAGGGCGCTGGCCAGGTGCTGGCCGAGCTGCAGCACGAGGCCGCGCAAAAAGGGGCGCAGCGCGCGGACGAAGCTGCGCAGTGGCAGCACCTGCGCGCGCTGGCCGGCGTGCACATGCGCGCCGAAGTCGCCAGCGCCCAGCAGGAAGCGCAGCATGCGCGCCAGTCGGCGCAGCAGCGTTTCTCGCAGCAGTTGCTGCAGCAGCAGATCCGCCACAAGATCGATCAGGCGCGCCTGATCGAGGACGCGACGCGCCAGCGTGACGAACTGATTCGCCTGCGCGAGAGCGAAGCCGAAGCGGCGCGCCGGATGCGCGACATCGACGAAGCCGAGTACCAGGCGCGCTACCAGGCCCTGAAGCTGGCCAACGATGCGCGCCTGCGCGAGGCCGGCCGCACGCAGGAATGGGAAGATGAACAGGCGCGCCAGCGCATCGAGGGCGCTCGGCGCGGCGCCGGCAAGCTCGATGCCGAGGCCCAGCAGGACAAACTGCAGCGCACGATCGAGCTCGAAGCATTGCAGGCGCGCTCGCTGCAGGACGTGACGCTGCACGCCGACGAACGCCGCGCCGGCCTGGGCGAGGCGGCGCGGGCGGGCGAGCGGGCCCACGAGATCGCACTCGCGCGCCTGGCGATGGAACGCTCCGCCGCGCTGGGCGCGATGGACGACACGGCCAAGCTGGCCCTGGCCGATGCTGCCAATGCCGTCGTGCTGGCCGATTACCTGAAAACGCGCGTGCATGCCGACATGGATGCCGACCAGTTGACGGCGCTGGCCGGCGTGGCTGGCGCCGGCAAGGTCGAGCCGGGCGAAGCAGCGCGCGCGGCGGCGCAGCTGGTGCGTGACGAACAGGCGCGCCGCGAACACGAAGTGGACAAGGACCGGCGCCATCAGCTCGACCTCTTGCGACTGCAGAACGACGTGAACAAGGCCGCCTTGCTTGCGCAGGCCGGTGTGGCTGGTGCGCGCCAGTGCGTGCACGGCCACGCCCTGCAACGCGACGAGCGCGTGTGCGCCGCCTGCGGCGGGGCGCCGTCTGCCTGATCGATCAATGCAAACAGCCATCGACCAGATCCGCGAACTGCGCGCACTGCACGACGACGGCCTGCTGAGCCGGCAAGAGTTCGAGCTGCGCAAGAACGCGATCCTCGACGCGGCCTATCAGCCGGGCGAGCGGCATGCCGACCCGGATGCGCTCTACGACGCATCTGCGCCTGCAGCGCGCCCGGGCACCGAAATCGGCCTGATGACGGGCCAGGAAATCGGCCCGCAAAACCGGCGCTACCGGCTCGAACGCCTGATCGCGCATGGCGGCATGGGCCAGGTGTGGCAGGCGACTGACCTGGCCACGCACGCTGAGCTGGGGCACAGCGCCCAGGTCGCGCTCAAGATCCTGCCGGCGCATGCGACATCTGCCGCCAGCCACGCCAAGCTCCTGATCCAGGAAGCCACGCGCGCGCGGCGCCTGGCGCACGAGCACATCGTGCGCGTCTACGAATGGGCGCAGGACCCGGCCACGTCGAGCTTTTTCCTGATCATGGAATACCTCGAAGGCGAAGACCTGGACGCCGTGCTGGCGCGCGAAGGCCGCCTGCCATTGGCGCGCGTGCTGGCCTTGCTCGACCCGGTCGCCGCTGCGCTCGACTATGCGTGGGACCGGCATCACCTGGTCCACCGCGACATCAAGCCCGGCAATGTATTCGTCACGACCAAGGGCGACGTCAAGCTGCTCGACTTCGGCATCGCGGCGCGCGCGCGGGCCAGCGGCCCGGCGTCGAAGCTCGATGCACCGGCCACGTCCGGAACGGCCGGCTACCGCGCGCCGGAAGCAGTCATCGAAGGCCGCACACCGGAGCCCACGCTGGACGTGTATGCGGTTTCCGTCATGATCCACCAGCTGCTCACCGGCGTGCTGCCTGGTGAGCCGGGTGGCACGGTGCCCGAGACGCTGGGTGCGCGCCAATGGGAGGTGCTGCGCGGCGGTTTCGGACGCGATCCAGCGGCGCGCCCGGCCAGCGTGCACGCGCTGCTGGCGGCGATCCGCGCGGCGGCCGGGCCGTCGGCCGTGGAACAGGCGGCGCAGGACGCCCGCGAGCGCATCGAGCAGGAACGCGTGGCGCGCGAACTGGCGGCGCGGCGTGCGATCGAGGCCGAGGCGGCCGCCGTCGTCAAGGCGCAGCAGGACGAGCAGCGCCGCGTCCAGCTGCGCGAGCAGCAGCGGCGTGAACGGCTCGAGGCCGAACAGGCACGCCTGGCGCGCAAGGAATCGCTGCGCCAGCAACTGCTGGCCCGGCGCGACGAAGAAGTCGCCAAGACCCAGGCGGCCAAGGAAGAAGCCGCGCGCAAGGCCGCGCAACTCAAAGCGGCGGCAGCCTATCTGGCGCAGCAGAAAAAGGCGCGCGAGGAGGCTGCTGCGGGCACGGTGAGCGAGCCTGTCAGCCAGGAACGGGCGCCTGACGCAGCAGCGGCTGTGGCGGTGGCAGATGTCCCGACGGCGGCGGTGCCGGTCGCCGACACCGGCATCCTGCGCGACGCCTTCATCGACGGCAGTGGCAGTGGCCCGGCGATGGTACTGATCCAGACGGGGCGCTTCCAGATGGGTTCTCCCGAGCACGAGCGCCGCATTGCGATGGCGGCTGGCTCGCAAAAGAACTGGATCGCGCGTGAAACCCCGCAGCACTGGGTCGGCATCGAGCGCCCGTTCGCCATGGGCCGCTATCCGGTGACGGTGGGCGAGTGGCGCGCCTTTGCGCAAGCCAGCGCCTGGCAGCCGGCCGGCGAGGTCGATTGGGCCGCGCCGGGCTTCTCGCAAACCGATGACCATCCGGTGGTTGGCGTGACGTGGTTCGATGCGCTGCAATACGTGGCATGGCTGAGCGCAGCAACCGGCAAGCGCTATCGCCTGCCAAGCGAAGCTGAATGGGAATACGCGTGCCGCGCCGGCACGAAGACGGCCTTCAATACGGGCGACACGATCGCCACGACGCAAGCCAACTTCGATGGCACGTTCACCTACAACGGGGGGCCGCGCGGCGAGTTCCGGCACGGCACCACGAAGGTCGATACCTTCGCACCGAACGCCTGGGGCCTGCACGACATGCACGGCAATGTCTGGGAATGGGTGCAGGACGTCGTGCACGAGAACTATGACGGCGCACCGGGCGACGGCAGCGCCTGGGAAACGGGCGGCGACCAGGTGCGCCGCATCCTGCGCGGCGGCTCGTGGCTGTACAACCCGCGCTATCTGCGCTCGGCGCTGCGCAACGGTTTCTCGGCCGTGCTGTCCAACGACATCGTCGGCCTGCGCGTGGTGCGCGAGCTGATGTAGACAAGACTGGAAGGCGCCGGGCGATCCGGTGTACAGTCAGGCATTCCCATCATTTTTACGACACCTGCCATGGCCATCGCGCACCTGTTTCGATCCCACGATAAAGACCTGGGCGGCGGTTTTACCGTGCGCCGCATGCTGCCTGCTGCGGCCCGCCAATCCATCGGGCCGTTCCTGTTTTTCGACCACATGGGGCCGGTGGAAGCGCCGGCTGGCGCCCGCCACGATGTGCGGCCGCATCCGCATATCGGGCTGGCCACGGTGACGTACCTGTTCGAGGGCGCGATCATGCACCGCGACAGCCTGGGTACCGAGCAGCGTATCGAGCCCGGGGCCGTCAACTGGATGACGGCCGGCAGCGGCATCGTGCATTCCGAGCGCACGCCCGAGGATCTGCTCGAGCGTACGCGCCGCACGCACGGCCTGCAGCTATGGGCGGCGCTGCCGCGCGAGCACGAAGAAACGCCGGCTGCGTTCAGCCACACACCGGCCGACCGGATTCCCGAAATCGTACTGCCGGGCGCCACGGTGCGGCTATTGGTGGGCAGCGCGTTCGGCCAGACGTCGCCCGTGCCGACCTTCAGCCAGACGCTGTACCTCGACGTGCAACTGGCGGCCGGGGCGGCTATCGAACTGGACGACCTGCCCGATGAGACCGCGCTGTATGCGCCGTTCGGCACGATCGAGATCGACGGCGAGCCGGTCTCCGCAAACACGATGGCGATGCTCGAGCCGGGGGCGGCGGTGCGGGTGAGCGCGCCTGCCGGCGCGCGCTTTGTCGTGATCGGCGGGGCGCCGCTCGACGGCAAGCGCTTCATTTTCTGGAACTTCGTCTCAAGCAGCCGCGAGCGCATCGAACAGGCGGCGCGCGACTGGGAAAACGATCGCTTCATGCCGTTGGCGGGCGACAATGAACGCATTCCGCTGCCGCAGTGGCCGCCAACCTGGCGCCGCGACTGACCTTGCCGCGCGGCTAACGCGCGCCCGGTCGGTGCGGGCGGGCGTAATCTGGCATCACTCTGTGCGTGTCAATACGAGGGAGGTGATACCATGAAAATTCCTGAACACCTGCGTGCGCCGGCAATCGTGTTTGCCCTGCAGGCCGTGTTGCTTGGCGGCGCCGCGCTGGTCTTTCTGGTGCTGGGGCCGTCGTACGGCTGATCAGCCGCTGAGGGCGACAGCAAGCAGGCTGCGGCGGTCGACGCTGCGCCGGTCGGCGCGCGCCTCGGGATAGGCCGTGGGGACAAAGCGCGCCGCCATGCCCATGCCGGATTGTTGCACGCGGTCGAGCGTGCCACTGATCGCCAACGGCGCGTCGCGCCCGCTTGCGCGGTCACGTTGCCAAAAGCCGCCGTCACGGTGGAACAGCAGCGGCAGGGCGACCGCACGCGGCATTGCGACCGGCTGTGCGCCAGCGCCGTTGAGTACTGCCTGACCGGCCGGCGGCACCGCATCCGGCGCCATCAGATAAAAACACTCGGCGCGTGCGCCCGCGTCGAGCCGGTGCAGCACGACCGCATGCGCCAGCAGCGCCGTCACCTCGAGCGTGACGATGCCCTTGATGCTGGCCGTCAGTTCGATGCGCATGCCCAGGCGCAGCTGGACCGGCATGTGCTTGCCGGGCCAGACACCGTCGAGCAGCAAGCCATAGCGCGACACGTCTTCGATCTCGAACCCGGCGCGGCTGCGGCGGATGATGGCGTGGCGGCCGGACAGCCGGCGCGTCAGGCCACCGATATCCATGCCGGTTTCGCCATGGTGGGCCAGCAGCACGTCGGCGTCGGGCGCGTCGAGCTCGAAGCGGCCGAGCATGAATTCGTCGAGCGCGAACAACCGCACGTGGCGCTGCGTGGCCGAATCGGCTTCGGCATGCACGAGGCACGCGCTGTCGGTCAGGCACGGATGCGCGGCCGGCTGGGCCGGCAGGTCGATCTCGATCAGGTCTTCGTCCCAGGCAATGGTGGTCATGCCCATGTCGATCTTGCCGGTGCCGTTGCCGCCGTCAAGGTTCAGGTGGGCAATGGATGCGTTGCGCGCCACGACGTCGATATCGATTCGGCCGCCGCCTGGTGCATTGACGCGGGCAATGCCGGCGTCGTCGGCCGTGACGCGCACGTTCTTGTGCGTGGCGAGGAAGGTCTGGTGAATTTCACCCAGGCTGGCATCCTGGCGCGGCACCAGGATTACGGGCGAGGAGGTCCAGGTGCGGCTGGCGTCGGGCGCATGCGCGTGGCGGCTGTGCAGTTCGATCTCGATGCGGTACTGGCCGTGTTCGAGGCCGCGCGATGAAAATTCGAGAAACAGCGGCCGCCAGTCGCCGCGCGAGGTGCGCTGGAAGCAGTAGCTTTCGCCGCCATGCAGGCGCAGCGCCGAATGCACGAGCATGCGCACGTCGGGCGCGCAATCCATCGGCATGCCACGCAGCTCGAGACGCAGGGCCTGGCGGCCGCCTGCCGCGCGCGGATCGAACCCGCTGATGTGCAGTTGCGGACGCTGCAGGCTGGTCGGGGCTGGTGTAGCCGGGACAACCGTGTCCCGGCGCGTGCGCACCGCGCTGATCGTGTCGAAACTGGCTGGCAAGCCATCGACCACCGCGTTTGCCGACGGCGGCAACGGCGCAGCGTGCGCCTGATACGCACCGGCCGCCGCCTCGGGCTGCGCATGCCCGTGCGCGCACCGCACCTCGCCGGGGGCGACCCAGACGGTGCAGTGCGGATGCGCGGGATTGCGGCAGCGATTCATGTCAGATTGATCAGTTTAGAAAGTTCGAAAACGGTATTGCAAGCTTACGCTGTTTTCAGCAGGCACGGCGCACCGGGCTCGTTGATTATCAACATTATTTACCTATGGCATCAAATTATTTTGCCATCTTTCCAACGTTCAATAACTTGCGCCGTCATCATGGAGCGGCAAGGCGGTTTCGTCGGCGTGGCGGGGCAGGGGGCGCAGTACGAGCGCCGTCAGATTATCCGGTTGCAGACCAGCTGGCGGCTCGTGTTCCATCAGTCCGAACAGGCGTTCGACGAGCGTTGCCGCCGCTGGCGCATCGACCAGCAGCGCCGGCCAGCGCGCGACAAACATGTCCGGCTGGGCGCACGACCAGAAGCCGTCGGTGGCCAGCACATACGCTGCGTCGGTCCGCAGCTGCAGCGCGCGGCGGTCGGGCAGGTGGGCCAGCCAGCATGGCAGGTTGGCGGGCGTGAGGGAAAACAGCCCATCGGACAGGCGCGACGGATCGGCAAAGGCATTGCCAAGAATGAACGCCTGGGCAATCTGTGGCGCGTGGCGGCCATGGACTTCGCGCCACCAGTCGGCTTCGCCAAGCCGGCCGGCGAGTGCGGCGCCGGTGGCCGGTACGTGGTCGACCGTCAGCGCCGTGGCCTGCTGCGCATCGAGTTCATACAGCCGCGAGTCGCCCACGTGGTACAGCAGCGGCGTGGCGCCGGGCGGCAGTTCGAGCAGCGTCAGCGTGGTGCCGGGCCGGCCCGTCGCGCCGGCGCCATCGGCAAACTGCGCCTGCAACATGGCGTGCAGGACATCGAGGTGGGCCGTCAACGCGGCGAGTGTCGCGCAGGGCGGCATGGCAAGAAGGCCGGCGGCGAGCGCTTCGGCCGCTTCGCGCCCGTGGCCATGGCCACCCATCCCGTCGAGGACTGCCAGACGACCATGCCCGGCGGGCCAGCCGGTGATCGTCGAGATGACCGGCAGCTGGTCGTGCAGATGGCAGGCGCGGCCGTCGAAATCGATGACGACGAGATTGTCCTGGTTTTCGCTGCGGGTGGCGGACCCCACGCCCACACGGCTCGCGACGGCGACATCGAAGGAGGGGGCAAAGCGAAAGTCGGCAAGCGTCGAAGGCATGGGCAGGGGGTATGGTGGGATGATGACACTGTACTACTGTTTGTTGGCAAGTCATGCGCTGAACAGATGCGATTATTCGCGCCACCCGAGGGCAATGAATTTGCAAGCCGGCACACCGGTCATGGTATGTTGACGTTTCTACCACCGCCTTTTTCGAAACGCGCCATGGTCATCCGTCCCCTCGATTCTGCCGACGTGCCGGTCCTGGCGCCGGCCATGGCCGCGCTGCTGCGCAGCCTGGCGCTGGAATTCATCGTGCACGAATCAACGCCGCTCGGCGCCGCGGCCTTCCTGGCCGAGAATGACGAGCGAGGCATCCGCGGCTACCTGGCGCGCGGGTATGCCTGTCATGTTGCGCTCGATGGCGAGCGGCTGGCCGGCTTCATCGCGATCCGCGACAACAGCCATCTGTTTCACCTGTTCGTCGGCACCGCCTGGCAGCGGCAGGGACTGGCGCGGCGCCTGTGGCACGCCGCGCGCGCTGCCGCCATCGCGCGCGGCGGAGACGGCAATTTCACGGTCAATGCGTCGAACTACGCCGTGTCGGCGTATGAGCGGCTTGGCTTCGTGCGGGTGGCGCCGACCCAGTGCGTAAAGGGCCTGTCGTTCAATCCGATGCACCTGGCCTGGGCAGGGGATTGACCCAGTTGCCTGACCTGAGTCGCCGGCCATGTAACGCACTGTGCACTTTCAGTATATATTGCCTCGCGACAAAAGTTTTCGTTTTGGCAGCAGGTTACAATGGTGGTCGTCCGTATCGGACGTGAGCGGCGCATTGGCGCGCCGTGCTCGACAAGTTTTGATGATGATGATTCTGTATAACCTGATCCGCACACTTCCTGCAACCGTCCTGCCCAAGGCAGCATGGGAGACATGGGCATGAGCGCGACAGCGCCGTCGATGCCTTCCATTTCGCGCGCGTTCGGCAAAACCCTGCTGACCACCATGGGCATGACCGTGGTGGGATTCATCTCATCCGTCATCACCGCCCGCATATTGGGCCCGGAAGGGCGCGGCCTGCTGTCGGCGGCCATCCTGGTCTGTTCGCTGTCCGCCGGTATCGCGCAGTGCGGCATGGGCAGCAGCTATCTGTATCACTTCGGCGCAGCGAGGCAGTTTCCGTATCTGCGCTTCCTTCTGCTGTCGCTGCTGAGCATCAGCATCTTTGCCACTGCGCTGGCCGCCGCGGGGCTGCAATTGAGCGATGCGGTGCAGCTGCACCGGTTCATGTGGCTGATCCTGGCGTTTGCTGCGTTCATGGCGAGCCAGATGTATCTCTTCACGCTCACCCAACTGCATTCGGATCTGCATTTCTTCAATATCCTGCGCTTTACGCAGGTGTTCGGGAATCTGGTCCTGATGCTGCCCCTGGTGCTGTGGTTCGACGTGGTGAGCTTTGAACAGATCCTGGCCACGCAATTGCTGATGCTGATTGGCGTCACGGTCATGGGGCTGTGGTGGACGCGCAAGCACCGGGTCTGGCAATTGAAGGTCGAGGTCAAGGAGCCGGTTCAGCCCTGGGTGGTCTTGCGCTATGGTTTTCACCAGCAGGGCATTGGGTTGCTGAGCTTATTTCTGGTCAATTTCGACAAGCTGTTCCTGCTCAATCGCGGCACCATCCGCGAATACGGTTTTTATGCGCTGGCATTCACGACGTCGCGCCTGATCGGGGCGGTGCAGGAATCGGCGTCGGTCGCGCTGTTTTCGCGCTTTGCAGGCCGGGATGAGCAAGCACTGAGCCAGGCGGTGCGCAATACCTTCCGCGTGACGTTCATACCGCTGATGTTGCTGGCCGCGATCGGCGGTGCGCTGTCGCCCTGGCTGCTCAACCTCATCTATGGCAAGTCCTTTGCCGCGATGACGATGCCGTTTGCGATATTGCTGTTCGAATGCGTGATCGGTGGCGCCAGCTGGACGCTGGCGCAGCGTTTCACCGCCGCCGGACAACCGGGGCTGGTGCTGGCGCGCCAGATCATCGCCGTGGTCCCGGTGCTGATCGCCATCCCGTTTCTGCCGCAGGAAAATACGTATGTCTGGCTGGCGGGATTGATGCTGGCGGGTGCATGCCTGCGCCTGATCACGACGATCATTCTCGGGGTGCGCCGGCTCAATGAGCCGATGCCCGATTTCATCCCGACCCGCGGCGACCTTGCCATCCTGCGCCGGCTAGTGACGCGTACTAAGTAACTTGATTTTTCGGGAGTAGCCTTGAGTAACCATCGTTTGATGATGCAGGATCTGCAAAACAAGCATGACACCATTCATGATTTGCTGAAGGGCAGAGACTTTCATTACATCGATATTCCGATGCACGACAATATCGGCGACCTGCTCATCATGCAGGGCACGCTGGCGTTCTTCAAAAAAAAGCGCCTGTCGCCGCGCACGATATCGACGTCGTGGGCATTCGATCCGTCATGGGTCAAGCCCGGCGATGTCCTGGTGTTTCACGGGGGTGGCAATTTCGGCGACCTGTACGCGAACATCAACCAGATACGCGAAGAGATCATCGCGCGCTTTCCGGGTAACCGCATCGTGATGTTGCCGCAAACCGTGTTCTTTGCGAGTGAGACGGCGCGTGACCGGTCGGTCGCCGTGTTTAGGCAGCATGCCGATGTCCACATTTTTGTGCGGGATAAAGCGTCGCAGCAGATTGCGAATCGCTTTTCCGAGAATGTGTATCTGGCGCCCGATATGGCGCATCACCTGTATCCGATCGCGAGCGGCGGCAAGGCCAGCGGCGTGCTGCGCATCGAGCGCGTGGACACAGAAAAGCCGGTCGTGCCGGAGTCGCTGAAGGATGCGCAATTCGATACCCGAACCGACTGGATCGAGGTCGTGGGCACGGATAAGCGATTGATCGATTTTGCCTGGCGCATCCAGGCCGCCTTCATCAAGCGCGGCTGGCAAACCTGCAAGAAGCTGATCGGACCGTGGTACTGGATACCGGTCGCACAGCGCTTTTCGTCCAGGGCCGTGGCGCTGTTTGCGCGCCATGAGCATATCGTCACCGACCGTCTGCACGGCCACATCCTGGCGTGCCTGATGGACAAGCACCACACCGTGATCGACAACAGTTACGGCAAGAATTCCACGTACATCGACGAATGGACCGCCCACAGCGATCTGGTGCGACTGGTGAAGGTCTGATCGCATGCCCGTTTTTTCCAAGGATAGTACCTCATGAGCACCTCCGCCCCGACTGTCCTGATCGTCGACGATGAAGCCAAGAGCCGCGACCGGCTCGCCTGCCTGCTGGCGCCCGGCGGTTACGAGACGACGAGCGCTGCCAGCGGCGAAGAGGCATTGTCCTCGGTCGCGTCCGAAGCGCCCGACCTGATCCTGATTGCGCAGACGATGCCGGGCATCGACGGCTGCCAGGTGGCCAGCATCCTCAAGGCCGATCCGGCGACCGAAAATATCCCGATCATCATGGTCACCGGCGTGGAGGACACCGGCATGCGCCAGGCGGGACTGGAGGCGGGGGCCGAGGAATTCCTGAGCAAACCGGTCGACCCCACGGAGCTCGGACTGCGGGTGCGCAATCTGCTGCGCCTGAAGGACATGGGCGACCTGGAAGACCAGGTGCTCGTACTGGAGCAGAAAATCGCTGCCCGTACCGCGGACCTGCTGCGCTTTCGCACGGCGATGAATGCGACGCCGGACGCGCTCATGCTGGTCAGCCGCGACACGATGCGCTTCGTCGAAGTCAATGACACCACCTGCGCCATGCTGGGCTACACGCGCGCCGAGATGCTGAGCCTGGGCCCGGTGGCGCTGGGCGCGGCAACCCACGACGAACTCGAGGCGATGTTCGAGCCCACGCCGGGTGGCCGGATCAAGCCGAGGCTGAGCGAGGTCACGCTCCACTGCAAGGATGGCGGGGTGGTGGACGTTGAAATCCACCGCCAGGCCCTGTTGTCCGGCAATGACTGGATCATCGTCAGCGTGGTGCGCGACATCACCGAGCGCCGGGTCGCGCAGCAAATCCTGCAATACCAGGCCAGCCACGACGTGCTGACCGGGCTGCCGAACCGCGCCTGGTTCTACGAGGCGCTCCACGGCATGGTCCGGGCAACGCACAGTGCCAGTCCCAGTGTGGCGGTGGTGTTTCTGGACCTGGATCGCTTCAAGAACGTCAACGACACGCTCGGTCACGCCATGGGCGACGAATTGCTGGTGCAGTTCAGCGCGCGCCTGGCCACTTGCGTGGGCGAGCGCGATACCGTTGCGCGTCTGGGTGGCGACGAATTCGGCCTGATCCTGATGCTCGATCAGGACCCGGCGCACGCGGCCACCGTGGCCGGCCGCATCGCCGAGGTGCTGTATCCGCCGTTTAATCTGCGCGGCTTCGAGGTGATCGTCACGGCCAGCGTGGGCATCACGGTCCATCCGCAGGATGGCGCCGACCCCGAGGTGCTGATCAAGTACGCCGACACCGCCATGTACGAGGCCAAGCAGGCCGGGCGCGACACTTACCGCTTCTTCACGGCCCAGATGAATGCCGATGCGCTGCAGCGCCAGGATCTCGAGCACGCGCTGCGCAAGGCGGTCGAGAACGAGGAATTCGAGCTGTATTACCAGCCCAAGCTGCTGCTCGGCGCGGACACCATCGTCGGTGTCGAAGCGCTGCTGCGCTGGGACCGGCCCGGGCATGGGTTGGTGTCGCCGGGCCTGTTCGTGCCGGTGCTCGAAGAAACGGGGCTGATCGTGCGTGTGGGCCGCTGGGTGATCGACACGGCCTGCCGCCAGATCAAGGCCTGGACGCTTCATGCAACGGGGCCGATGCAGGTGTCGGTCAATATCGCCGGGCGCCAGTTCGCCGAGGGTGACCTTGAAGGCGACGTCCTGCGCGCGCTGGCAGAGCATGACGTGCCGGCAGCACTACTGGAACTTGAGCTGACCGAGACGTCGCTGATGATCAACACCGAGCGCACGATGCAGTGCCTGAGCAATCTGCGCGCACACGGCATCCAGGTCTCGGTCGACGATTTCGGTACCGGTTATTCGAGCCTGGCGTATCTGCGCCGTTTTCCGATCGACAAGCTCAAGATCGATATCGCCTTTATCCGTGACGTGACGACCAATGCCGATGACGCCGCCATCGTCAACGCGATCATCACGATGGCGCACAGCCTGAACGTGCAGGTCGTCGCCGAAGGCGTCGAGACGCCGGCGCAGAAGGCCTTCCTGCTGGCGCACGGGTGCGACCAGATCCAGGGCTACCTGGTCAGCCGGCCGCTGCCGGCGCACCTGGTGACGTCGCTGATGGCGCTGCACGCGGCCAAGGTGCCGGTGTCTGCCGCCGCATGACGGCAGGCGGCCGGCGGCGGTGAGAATTGTTGAGTAAGTGACGCCATCGGGGTGGCTATACTGCAGAGATGAACCGGGCCACCTGGCGTTACCGTTTGAATGACCCCCGCAGCGCGGGCCTGGCGGCCACGCTGCTCGTGCATGCGTTGTTGATCCTGGCGTGGCAGATGGCGCGGACGTTGCCGGCGCCGGTCGCGGGGGACGATGCCGCGATGCTGTGGCTGCGTGTGCCGGCGCCGGCACCGGTGCCCGCGCCGCGCATTGTCGTTGTCCCGCCGGTTCAACCGGAGGCTGCGCCAACGCCGAAGCCCAGTACGCCGCTGCGGCCTGTGCCTGTGGTGCAGGCCGAGACGCCCGTGCAAACTCCGGTACCGGCACCAGTGCCGGATACGCCGCCAACGCCGGTTGAATCAGCCATCCCCAGCACGGCCGCCATCATGGACAGCGCACGCCGCAGCATCGGCGACATCGATCGGGCATTACGCAAGGAGCGCCAGCCGACGATCGTGCTACCGCCGGACAGCCCGCAACTGCGCCTGCGCCGCGGCATCGAGCATGCGCGCGAGATGGCGCCCCCGCGCCTGTGGGAGGCGCCGCGCGTCGTCGAACTGGTCAACAATACGGGCGACGGCGCGCGGCGCACCCGTGTCATTACCGGAAACGGCACCTACTGCCTGACGGACCGCGCGCCGACGACCGATGTCGAGATGTTCGAGAAGCATGGCAAGCAGCGCATCACGACCTGTCCGAAGGATGAAGAGCCGGCCCGGCAGCAGGAATGGCGCACTGCGCGTGATTGAGCCGGTCAGCGGCAACGCTGCTTCCCGGCTCGCTGGCGACTAGGCGTCTTCCAGCGCCGGCATGACAACGTCAGCCACCATCACCCGGTTGCGCCCACCTTTCTTTGCCGCGTACAGGGCGCGGTCAGCGGCAGACAGCAAAGCCTGTTCGCCATCGCCATGACCGGGCCACTGCGCCACACCGAACGATGCTGAAATACCCGAGATGGTCTGCCCTGCGTGCTCGATGACGATCCCGCCAATCGAGGAACGGATGCCCTCGGCGCACTTCTGCGCCTCCTCGGCACTGCAGTCCGGCAGCATCAGCACCAGTTCTTCTCCACCGTAGCGGCACACGACGTCGCTTGCGCGCACCCGTTGCAGGATGGCGTGACTGGCGGCCTTCAGTACCAGATCGCCGCCTTCATGGCCGTAGGTATCATTGACGCGCTTGAAATGGTCCAGGTCGATCATCACCACCGAACAGGCGCTCTGGCTGCGCTGGGCGCGCGCCAGCTCGCGCTTGAGCGATTCGTCGAAGAAGCGCCGGTTGTACAGGCCGGTGAGCGGATCGACCGTTGACTGGTGGCGCAGCGTGTCGCGCAGCGAGACGTTACTGATCGCCAGGCTCAGCTGTTCGGCAAGCGCGATGATGTGCATGCTGTCGCTCTGGTGGTCTTCGTGCCGGTCGTCCAGGACCATCAGAACACCCACGACATCGCCTTGAGAGATCATCGGAACGCACGTCTGGGATGCATACTTGCCGATCCAGGGCGTACCGTGATCGCAGAACAGGTCGTGCTGCGCCGTCGCGACATGCATTTTGCCCAGCCGCAGACACCAGCATTCATCGCGGGCGATGGCAGGGGGCGCCGTATCGGTCAGATTCCACGACGCATTGAGTTCGAGTGCATCGCGCGAATTGCGGTAGAGATATACCGCGCCAGCCGTGTCCGGTAATAGCTTGCGCAGGAATACCGGCAGCATGCGGGCAAGTTCGGACGGCGCCTTGACGCTGTCCAGCGCGTGCAACATCTCCGCCGCCACCGACAGGCGCTCTGCGCGCACGGCGGACTGCTTCGCCAATAGTGCGTTGTTCTCGGCCAATAACTGCGACTGGTTGGCCACTTCCGCCTGCTTGTTCAAGCTTCTGGTCACGATGAGCACCGTTGCCACGATCACGACCAGGCTGGCCAGGGCGGCGCCGATACCAAGCGCGGAGTTGTATCCCAGCGTCGACGTCAGTTCGTCCCGCAGCACCTTGCGCTGCTCGGCCAGGGCATAAATCTGGCGGCCGAACTGTGTGCGCAGCTCGTCCATCAGGAGCTTGCCTTTCTGGCTCGCCACAGCGTCGATGGCCGCCTGGGTCTTGCCCGCCCTTTTCAGGCGGATGCTGCTGTCCATCTCGAGGACCTTGGCCTGGCTGAGACTGGCAATGCGTGCCACCAGGGTTCGCTCCTGGTCGGAACTGGCGAGTCGATGCAAATCCTCGAGCGCCGCGGGAATGCCTGCAATGCCAGCGTTGTAGGGGTCGAGGAAGCTTTCGTCGCTGCCGATCAGGAAGCCGCGTTGACCGGTCTCGGCATCCTTCAGCAGGCTGAGCGCGAGGTTGTAGGCGCGCTCTTTTTTCGCGCCGTCTTGAAGCGCGTGCAAAGTAGCGTTCGCCTGGTAGCTGCTGATACAGGGCAGCGTGGCGAGGCAGGCAACGATGATGATGATCAGGGCGCCAAATACCTTAAGGCTGGGGTCGAGTCTGGAAAGCATGCCTTAGGGAAATAATTAATGATGTGCAATCATAACCCCGCTATGCGCTGGCGATAAGTGAAGGAGTTGCTTGTTTCCCCGTCTGTTTGGACGATGGGGCCACATGTCTGGCCTTGGGCGACCTCGAAAGGGATACCGGTAGGCAGCGAAGGAGGCCGACTGGCGGTACGTCCCGCAACCGGCGACTACCGTTCGTCCGCGCGCCCAGCCTTCGACATGCTTGCCATCGAGCCAGGCATACGCTTCCTTCTTGATATTGACGAGCAAGTTTCCGCAACAATAGTAGGATGTCGTCGGTTGCTCAAGCGTCGTGGATCGCTTTGCTCTGATATAGCAGGTCGCGTCAACGATACAAAGGGGGCGGTAATTCAGTGCCGATCGCAACGTGCGGCGCTGGACACCCTTTTTCCTTCAAATGTTTCGTCAGCAAAAACACATAATCTTTTAGCGATGGCCATCCGACAGTCTTCCTGCGCGCATCGGCTTTGGCATAGTCGTCCAGAGGAACGATCACGACATCACACTCTGTTTTGTTTTCAACCTGCGTTCCAAATTGTTGGGGTTTTCCTTCATTCAACGCGATGCGGTCAGCAAGAAACGCATAGGTGTAAGCAGGCGAGTCGCCGCTATCCACGGCCTGTTTCAGGTGCTTGAGAAAGGTACGCTGCGCGGTTTGATTCATGTCAGCGTGCTGCGCAATCAACCAGGCGTAATCAACGGCCTTTTCTCCATGAATCTTGGGACGTGGCCAGCCACATTGCTTGACCAGAGAAACGAGCTTCGCTGTATTGGTCCGATCGACCAGAATAATATGCCCAGTTACTTTCTTGATAGTCTTTGCATTGGCTTCTGGAAAACGTGTGAGCTCGCCAATACGATGCCGCAGTGCTTGGTCAGCAGTCCTCATGGCTTCCAAGGTTCGCTCATAATCATTGCATGGGCGCAGCACATGTTGTGAATGCGCTTTCGTGAAACTGAAACACGAAAGAAGGATGAATGCGACTGCTATTTTTTTCATCAATCGGGACGTAATCGTAATAACGGTCGCAAGCACCAAGTCGACTCCTGGGAGAAATCGACAGTTTAGTCAGGTCACGGCTGCGGCGATACCGTCGTAGCCAAGCTGAAAGCATCGCTGCCGTCGCCAACTTTAATAACAGCTTTTTCGTTAACGTGTGCTGCCAAGTTTGGCGTACTAATCAACGTAGAATCTTTGAAAATCTTACTGGACACCCATACCTCAGTGAGTGTTTCTCCTGGACGCACTGTCATCTCGACTCGCCAGTTACCTGAGGCTACAGCGAATTGTTCTCCTGCCTTGGCCAATACACGCGGAATCGATTTCTCACCATCTGCTTCAAGTGCCATCGATACCATATACGTCGGCGTAAGGGCCACTGGCTCTGCATTGGCGCTTATCGCACCAGTGATGGAGCCTGCGACCAGGATGGCAGCGATAGAACGGGTGCCGACGCGGCGAAGGGTACCAGACGTGGATAGCTGCATATGCATGATGTACTCCCTGGTTAGGTAATCTACATGTCGAAGACCTGGAGTGTACAGGCGGTTTCAAGTGGGAAATGCTTGAATTCTCACTGTCACAACGATTCGATGTTGTGGAAGCCACCTAATTATGATCGGTTGATCTGGATAAGAAAGGCACGATCAGTGGATCGCTTCTGCGGTCGTGATCCGGAAAAATCAGTGTTCGTCCGCGCGCCGCAGCCACAGGCTGCTCGCCCAGCCTTCGACATCCTTGCCATCGAGCGTGGCGCGCACCTGCCACCAGTCGCCATCACGGCGCCCGGTCGCAATCACGCGTGCACCGCCCGGCACCACCAGCAAACGCTCGGCCCCGATGCCGCCCGCGACGCGCAAGTTGAGCGCATCGCGCACGCGGTAGGGCGCGCCGGCCACGGGCACGTCGTTTGTCGGCAGCGGCGCCTCGGCCAGTTCGACGGATGCCGGCATTGTGCCCGGTACGCCGAACAGCGCCAGCAGCAGCGCGCCGCCGGCCGCAGTGCCGGCGGCCAGCACGCCCAGTGCGCGGGCGTTGGGCCGGCGCCACCACGCACGGGGCGTGAGCCACGCGCAGGCGCATAGCGTCAGCACCAGGGCGGCGCCGAACGCGCCAATGTACGTGGCGAAATGCGCCGCGATGTGGGTCGACGATGGCATGCTGGCCTCAGGCGTCGAAGCGCAGCACGTAGTGGCCCGCCACAAGGTGGTGGCCCGGCGGGATCAGGTACGGCGCATCCTGGGTGGCGGCGTCGATCTGCGCCACCAGGGCCAGCTCGGCGTCGAGGTGGTACAGCGCCTGGCTCGGCGACAGGCGCACGACGCGCAGGCCATCGCTAGACGCTTCCCAGCTGAAGGCGCTGCGCGACAGGCCGAGCCGGTCGGCGCTGGCAGCGGCGCCATCGGCCTGGCGCACGAACTGCGGCGCATCGAGCACGCGCAGCGCGGCCAGTGATGGCATGCCGCGGCCGAACGTCAGGCGCGAGCCGCCGGCCGCCGGCTGTGACGGGCCTTGCGGCAGCACCAGGAGGGCGCTGTAGCGCTCCGCCATCGACTGCGGCGCGGCGAGCAGGCTGATGCTGGCCCCGTCCATCGGCGAGAACTGCGACGGCACGGCGATGCGCTGGCGACCCGCCGGTGTAATCGCGTGCAGTTCGTCGGCATCGTCGATGGCGAAGCGGATCACGTTGTCCTTGCCCGGCGCGGCCGGTACCAGTTGCGCGTCCAGGCCCACTTCGAGCGCCTGCGCACCCGTGTCGCGGTAGCGGCTCAGGCGCGGCAAGGCCAGCGCGGCCAGCGTGATCCGATGGCGCGCGACGGGCGCGTAGGTGGCGTCGGCTTCCGGCGCCGGTGCGGGCGCCGGGGTGGCCACGGGCGTTGGCGCTGCCAGCGGCATCGCAGTCAGGTCGGCCGGCGGCGTGCTGCTGCGCGACTTCCAGACGGCGGGGCTGCGCTGGGGTGCAGAAACTGGCGCAGCAGCTGCAGCAGGGTTCGATACGGGCGGCTTCAGGGCTGCGCCAGCGCGGCTGATCCTGAGCAGCAGGCGCTGGGCGCTCGCGCTTTTGCCGCGCAGGACGTAGTAGCCATTGGCAGCGTCGAAGACGCAGTCGAAACTGTCTTTCGGGCGCACCTGCAGTTCGAGGGGCGCTTCCGGTCCGTCGTTCACGAGGAGGAGGCCGCCGTCCGGGCCGAACGGCCAGCCCGGCACGGCGAACGTGGCGTTGGCCGGGTCCATGCCCACCAGGGTCAGGCGCTGGTTCGGGTAGATCGCGCACACGGGTTGCCAGATGGCGCTGTCGCGCGAGGCGGTCACCGTGTACTGCACCTGTTCGCCCGGCGCCGGCAGGTAGACGGCGTGGCCGAATTTCACCTGCACTTCGCCTGGCGCGATGCGCTCGTCGCCGGAAATGAAATAGCGCACCTCATCGCCGCCGAGCAGGTCGCCGAAATCCTTCTGGTGCAGCGCGGCGAGCGACTGCGCCAGGTCGCGCACGCGCGCGCCGCGGGTCAGGTGACGGTCGTCGTCGACGTCGTCCTGCGGCAGCACCAGCGTCACGTGCGAGAAGCAGCGGGTGGCGGCGCGGCCGCGCAGTTCGCGTGGCGAGCGTTCGAGCAGGTCGCGCAGCAGCGCGCGGCGCGAGAACAGCGACAGACCGGGCGCCTGCCACAGCGCGTCGGCGTTGAACACGTCTTCTACCTTGCCCAGGACTTCGTGTTGGACATAGACCGGCATGATTGAATCTCCTCGTTGAATGGGGTGCTTGCCATGCCAAACGCTAGCAGGGGGCAGATGAAAAACAGCAGGTGCGAGCCGCCGGCCGACAGAAAACTCATCGGCTGGCCCATGATCGGGAACATCGCCAGGTTGGTGCCCCACGCCAGCAGCAGGTGGCCGGCGACGAACGCGGCGCCGCCACACAGCGCGAAGCACTGGAAGCGGCCCAGCCAGGCGCGCCGGAAATCGTTGGCGGCCAGCGCCCGGCCCCAGGCGCCGGCGGCAACGCGCACCAGCGCCACCAGGAACAACGCCTGCAACGTCCACAGCGCCAGGCCGGCGGCCAGGCCATGACGCTGCAGCAGGAAAGCCGGCGCGAAGTCATCCTGGATGGCGGGGATCGCCAGCGCGTCGCCGGCCGCCCCGCCCAGCGCCGCCAGACCGAAGGCATTGTCTGCCCCCAGCCAGCCACCCTGGGCGATGGCGCGCGCACCGAGCAGCATCTGCTGGCCCGTGTGCGGGTGGACGGTCGGGGCGCTCCAGACCTGGAACCGTTCGGGATAAAAGCCCAGCGCGCCGAGGAATGCCCCACCACTACGCAGCGCTGCGCCGCCCGCCACCAGCAGGCAGATGGCAACGGCGGCCGTGACAAGGGCGGCGCGCCGGCCACGGCTCGCACACCAGACCAGCGCCATCGCGCTGCTCCAGACCAGCAGCAGCACCAGCGGCGAATAATCATCGACGCGTACCAGCGCAACGCCCAGCAGGAACACGAACAGCAGCACGGGTGCGGCCATGCGTAGCCAGAAGCGCCAGTTGCGCTGCTGGTGCGTTGCGCCGCCGGCCACCAGCGCCAGGCAGTGGGCGCTGAGCGCGGCCAGCGCGAACTTGGCGAACTCGAACGGCTGGATGTCGAACACGCCCGTCTCACTGCCGAAGCAGACTTGCAGCAGCACGCCGACCAGCGCGATCCCGGCCAGCGTCAAGAGCACGCGTTCGGTGACGGGGCGCGACAGGTTGTTGCGGCCGACGCTCGACAACAACAGCAGCATGCCGGGCAAGCCCAGGCCCAGCAGCGCGGTGGAGTTCTGGAAGTGGCGCAGCCAGGCGGTGTCGCTGGCTCCCAGTCCCATCTCGAGCTGCACGAGCAGGCCGGCGCCCAGCAGCAGCACGGCGGCGGCGGGCAGCAGACTGATGCGCGCGTGAAAACGCAGCGTGAGCCACAGCGTGGCCCAGGCCAGCAGCAGCGAGACGCCCACGCCGGGCGCACCGCTGCTGCGCTGGGCGATCAGCAGCAGGGTGGCGCTGGCCGCGATCAGCGCCGCGATCAGCGGCATGGCGAAGCTTGCGCGGGTGGCGCGCTGGCGCAGCAGGGGGAGTACGCTGACGGCGCCCAGCAGCAACACGCCAATCGCGGCGGCCCAGGCCAGCGGCGTGGGGGCAGGAAGCGCAAACAGCGTGCGTTCCTGCCACTGCCAGCGCACGGCGTCCGGCAACTGGACCTGCGGCGCGTTCGACAGCGCGACCTGGCCCGATGGCCTCAAGTGCAGCATGTCGCCATTCGGGACCAGCGTGAAGACGGTGCGGCCGACGGCAACCGCATCGGTGTCCGCCAGCGGCTGGTCGCGCTGGGCAGCGTCTTCCCAGCCATTCTCAGTCGAGACGAGAACCGGCTGGTCGCCCCGTACCGAGAGCGCGATACGGCCATCCGGCAGACGCCCCAGTGACGCAGTACCTGCCTCGAACGTGCTGCTGGCCAGCCGGTTGCCGCAATACAGCAGGCCGCCCAGGCTGACGGGCCGCGCCAGGCCAAGTGGGTACGGCGTGATCCGGTTCCACAGTGCGAGCGCGCGGCTGGCGAGGGGTGCGTCGGGGCAGGCCGGCTGCAGTGCGCCGTCCTGCAGCAGCGTGGCACCGTCGTAGCGCCAGGTACGTTCGCCGTTCGACAGCGTCACGCTGCCGGCATCCTGCGCGAGCACTTCGAAGCGCGCGGCGCCGGTCTGGATCTGTTGGCCGCGCGCCAGCGGCACGTCGCTGCTGCGCACGCGCACGTCGCCACGGCGCAGCACGATCGGCTGGACCGGCTCCAGATTGCGCAGCCACCACGCACCACCGGCATCGCGGCGCAGCGTCAACTGGCGCGGGGCGGCGCGCGGTGCGCCCAGCTCCGCGCGCCCCAGCACGATCGATGTGCCCGGCTGCAGGGTGACCGCGATCTCGCGCGGCAGCCACGCGGCAGGCGCGCGCAAGATGGCCAGCAGCTGCACGGCGCATAGCAGCGCGAGCAGGACCGATGCCGTCGCGGCGCCGAAGGACATGTGCTGGCGGCCGGGTGTCATGCTGCGCTCCTGGCTGGCGGGGCGCCAAGCAGGCTGGTCGCTTGCCCCAGCAGGCGGCTGATGTCCAGCGCATGCTGCGGCCGCTCGGCAGGGCTGTCGGCCAGCAGGCGGCGCAGCAGCGCCAGGCCCGGCACGGCGGCCGGGCCCAGTTGATTGGCAAACAGCGCCGCTTCATCGAGTTGCAGCACCGGCGGACGCGCCTGGTGCGCGGCCAGCAGCGCGGCAGCGCCATCGCGGCCATGCGTTTGCCAGGCCTGGCCGCAGGTGCTGCTGTAACGCAACAGGCGGCCGCAGACGAGGTAATAGAAGAGGGCGCCCAGGGCGAAATAGTCGGTGCGGGCTTCGGTGGCGTAGCCGTCGGCGTCGGGGAAGAATTGTTCGGGCGCCTGCCAGTTGGCGGTGCCGGCATAGGTATGGGCGCGCAGGTCGTCCAGGCGCCGGTTGGTGCCGAAATCGGCCAGCTTGAGGGTGTCGGCGGCGCGATCGAGCAGCAGGTTGCCGGGTTTCAGGTCGAGGTAGCGCCAGCCGTTGGCGTGGACTTTGGCCAGCGCCTGGTTGACCTGACCGGTCCAGGCCAGCGCGCGGCCCGGGGCGATCGTGCGGCCGGCGGCGGTTTCTTCTGCCAGGTAGGCAGCCAGGTCGCCATCGAGCAATTCAAGGGCCAGTGCCGGCAGCCCGAGATGCTCGCCACTGTCGAGCAGGCGCACGATGTGGCGGCCATCCCATGGTGCCAGGCTGCGCAGGAACGCAATTTCGATGTTGGCGCTGTCCAGCCAGCGGGCGCGCAATGCTTCCGGGGCCCGCGCCATCTGGTCGAGGTTGACGAGCTTGAGGGCAACGGCGCCAGTGACGTGCAGGCAGTCGGCGCGCCAGACGACGCCATAGGCGGCCCCGGCCAGCGGTTCGCGCAGACGGTATTGGCCGCCGGCGAGCGAAATGACGGTGCCTGCGTCGTACATGATGTCCCCCGAGCATGGCGCAACGCGCCGATGGGGAAGCAGAGCGGAGGGAAGCAGAAAGGACTGGAATAGCGCGGGACAAAGAAAAAGCCGCGCAGTGCGCGGCTTTCGTGGTTAGCGGCCGTAGCCGCGACGGTCATCGCGGTCCCAGCGGTCGTGGCGGTCATAACGATCGCGGCGGTCATGACGGTCCCAGCCGCGGCCACCGTCGCGGTATTCGACGTAGACGGGGCGCGGTTGCACGTACACCGGACGCGATTCCACATACACCGGGCGTGGCTGGACGTATACAGGACGCTGCTGCACATACACCGGGCGCTGCTGCACGTAGGCCGGTTGCGACTGGTAATACCCGCCGCGATTGTCGTAATAGTTACCGCGATCGCCGTAGTGGCGACGGTCGTCGCGCGAGTGAACCGAGTTGCCCACTGCCGCGCCGATCACACCGCCCGCCACCGCGCCACCGGTGCCGCCGACCGTATGGCCAACGACTGCACCGAGCACGGCGCCGATGGCCGTATTCGTACCACGATCGCCGGCCATTGCCGCCGGCGATACGGCGACGGCGGCCAGCAGCACAGCACCAAAGGTCTTCGATTTCAACATGGCTTTTTCCTTTTTACCCCAGCGGAGATCGGAATGATGTTCTCGCTCACCGGGTAAGAATCACTATATTCTCGCTTCTTGATAGTGCCATCTGCTAATACAGATTTTTACAAGTGATGCCCGGTCTGTAACATCCTCGCTTGCATCTAGGCCCATGTGCCCCATGTAGCTCCTATTGCTTTTCATCTACCCCCCTCATGCGTCCAAGCCGAAGCTTCCTCGTTGTTCTGTTTCTCATGGTCATGCTGCTGGTGTATCTCGGCATGCGTCTGTTGCCCGACCTGGCCTTCGGCATGGTCGGCAACCTGATTTCTGGATTGCTGCTCTGCCTGCTGGGCATCCTGGTGCCGGTCGGGCTGATGTCGGCCTCGATGCGCCGGCGCCGCTGGTCGGATGCCGTGGCCTGGGTCGGCTTGCTGTCGATGGGCCTGTTCTCGTCGCTGCTGGTGGCGACGGTACTGCGCGACCTGGTGCTGCTGGCGCTGATGGTCATTGGCGCAGTCACCGTCCCGGTGCTATACATCAGCGCGCTGGCAGTGCCGCTGGTCGCGCTGGCGGTGACGCTGATCGGGTATGCCAACGCACGCCGGGTCGCGCGCATCGTGAAGGTGGACGTGCCAATCCGCGACCTGCCGGAGGCACTGCACGGCTACACGATCGCGCAGATTTCGGACGTCCACGTCGGCCCGACCATCAAGCGTGCCTATCTGAATGCCATTGTCGACAAGGTCAATGCGCTGGAAGCCGACGCAATTGCCGTTACGGGCGACCTGGTCGACGGCAGCGTGCAGCGCCTGGCGCCGCACACCGAGCCGCTAGGTCGCCTGCGCGCGGGCGATGGCGTGTATTTCGTGACCGGCAACCACGAGTACTACTCGGGCGCGCTCGAGTGGATTGCCGAAGTGCGGCGCCTCGGTCTGAACGTGCTGATGAACCAGCACGTAATCGTGCACAAGGGCGACGCACGCCTGATGATCGCTGGCGTGGCCGACTATCACGCCCATCACTTCCACCCCGAGCACAAGAGCGATCCACAACGCGCTGCGGCCGGTGCTCCGGCAGGGATCGGTGCGCGCGTGCTGCTCGCGCACCAGCCGCGCAGCGCGACAGCGGCGGCCGCGGCAGGGTTCGATCTGCAACTGTCGGGCCATACGCATGGCGGTCAGTTCTTCCCGTGGAATTTGTTCGTGCCCTTGCAGCAGCCTTTCGTGGCTGGCCTGAACCGGGTGCGCGAGATGTGGGTGTACACGAGCCGTGGCACCGGCTACTGGGGGCCGCCGAAGCGCTTCGGGGCGCCGTCGGAAATCACGCTGGTGCGCCTGGTGGCGGCCTGACCGCCGGGCCTGGCCCAGTCCCCGGCATCAGGAAAGTCGGGGCAAAACCTTGCCGGATGCGCTATTGTTTGAATCCTTTCAATACCGCAAGGATTCCCGCATGAACTTCCCCGTTCGCCATCTTCGCCGTCTTCCCATGTTGTGCGCCATTGCCGGCGCGCTGATCGTCACACCGGCCCTGGCCGCCAGTCCCGGCAACGATCCTGCTGCGCTGGCCAAGATCCGCGACGCGGCGATGACGAGCGACTATGCCTGGCAACGCACGGAAGACATGACTGACCTGATCGGCCCGCGCCTGTCGGGTTCGCCAGGCGCAGCGGCGGCGGTGACCCAGGTTGCCGACGCCATGCGCAAGCTGGGCGCGAAGGTGACGCTGCAACCGGTGAAGGTGCCGTACTGGGTGCGCGGGATCGAGACGGGTGAACTGGTCGATTACACGGGCCGCCCGGCGGGCATCACGCAGCGCATCGTGCTGACCGCGCTGGGCGGCTCGGGCGCCACGCCGGTCGACGGCCTTGTCGCGCCAGTGCTCGTGCTCAATAGTTTCGAGGAACTCAAGGCGCGCTCTGGAGAGGTGAAGGGCAAGATCGTGCTGTTCGACGTTGCCTTCGATCAGCACATGGCCGACCGTGGCCTGGCCGGCCCGGCCTACGGTGCGGGCTCGAACTACCGCCGCAACGGCCCACGCCTGGCGGCCGAGCTGGGCGCTGTCGGCGCGCTGGTGCGCTCGGTCGGTGGCGCTGCTTATCGTTTGCCGCACACGGGTTCGTCCGGCCTGTCGGACGACGCGCGCATTCCAGCGGCCGCCGTGACGGCCGAAGACGCGATGCTGATGGCGCGCCTGGCCAAGCGTGGCCCGGTCAAGCTCAAACTCGTGCTGACCCCGAAAAACCTGCCCGACGCCGACAGCTTCAACGTGATCGCCGATCTGCCGGGCACGGACAAGCCGGAAGAGATCGTCATCGTTTCGGGCCACCTCGATTCGTGGGACTTGTCACCCGGTGCGCACGATGATGCCGCCGCCGTTGCCAGCGCGATGGCCGTGTTCGATGTGCTGAAAAAACTCGATTACCGGCCGCGCCGCACGATCCGCTTCATCGCCTGGATGAACGAAGAGAACGGCATGCGCGGCGCGAGCACCTATCTTGCCGCCGAACAGGCCAACACCGCCAAACACTTTGGCGCGATCGAGAGCGACAATGGCGTTGGCCGCCCGTTCGGCCTGCGCGCCAGCGTCACGCCGCAGTCGGTCAAGCTGTTCGCGCCGCTGCAAGCGGCCCTCCAGCCGATTGGCGCCGGCGTGTTCCAGCGCCAGGACGTGCTGGCGACGGGCGACCTGGCCGGCCTGGAACGCGCAGGCGTGCCAAGCTTCGCGCCGATCGTCGACACGGCGAACTATTTCGATATCCACCACACGCCCGCCGACACGCTGGACAAGGTCGATCCCGACAGCCTGCGCCGCAACGTTGCGCTGATGGCCGCGACGGCGTGGTATCTGGCCAATATGGAGCAGCCAATTGGCCGCTCCAGCGTGCCGGCGCCGTGATGCGGCTCAGGTTGCAGGTCAGGCCGCAGTTCAGCCCGCGGCTCAGGCCGCCGTACTGATCCGGCGTACCGCGCGCGCATGCCCGCGGTATGGCCGGCCGTAGATGGTCTGGATGCCACTGGCGAAATTCTGGCCCCAGACCAGCTGGGCGCGCGTGGCGTGCGGCTCGCTGGACCAGTACCAGTCGCGCTGGAACGATTCGCGCAGGTTGGCAAACAGCAGCGCCAGCTCGCGCCGCGTGGGCAGGGCGCCGCCCTGGCTGGCGGCCCAGTCGGCGGCCGTGGGCCAGCTGACGTCTGCGCTGTCGCCTGGCAGCAGGACCAGGTGGTAGTCGGGATCGTCTTTGCCCAGGATGAGACCAGCGTATTCTTCACCCTCTTGCAGCAGGCCCCGGATTTGCATGTATTCGCCCATGGATTCACCTCACGTGTGGTAGCAATCCGGTAAGAGTGGCGAACACGACGTTTGGTTGCATCCCGGGTTCGATCCAGATCAGACAACGGCCGGGTTCCAGGATATTCGTGGCCGCGGACTCGCGGCGGGACGGCTCAGGCGTCGCTGTCGATGGGTTGCGCGACCTCAGGTCCACCGGCGCCGGCGCGATTGACCTGTGTGCTCACTTCATGCCAGACGAATGCGTCCGGTGGCAGGGCGGCCGAGCGGGCCAGCGCCAATGCCTCTTCGCTCGAGAGCGCCGGATCGAGCCAGCGCTCGGCGTCCTGTGCGTCCAACACCACCGGGCGCCGGTCATGGATATCGAGCATGCCGCCCGAGGCGTCGTCGGTCACGATGACAAAGCCGGCCTCGGCGCGGTTTTCGGTGAAACTGCCGAAGTTCGCCAGCGCCAGCATGAACAGCGGCGCACCGTCCTTGCGGTGGATATGCCACGGCTGCTTGCTGCCTTTTTCGCCCGTCCACTCGTACCAGCCCGAGGCTGGCACCAGGGCGCGCCCCGATTTAAGCAGGCCGCGCCAGTAGCGATTGTCCAGCTTGTCCATGCGTGCGTTGATGGTCACCGGCACCTTGCCCTTGGCCCAGCGCGCCTGGTAGCTCCAGTACACGTCGTCCACGCGCCGTTCGCCGTCCTGCAGATGCAGCACAGGGCGATAGGTGCCGGGCGGCACGTTATACGCCGGTTCGGATTCGCTGTCATACACGGCGTCGAGCCAGCCCATGACGCTGGCGTAGTAACGGGCCGTTTGGCTTTGGTCAATTCGTCCACACATGCGAGCCATGGTAGCGCAAGGCGGCTCGACGCGTCGCACCGCCTTTTGCGGGCGCGCGACGCGTGTGGCATTTGGCCGCAGCACGCCGCAATGGTATGCTCAGGAATACAACGATTGATGAGGAGCAGGTATGGCAGCAGGTTGGTGGACAGTATTAAGAACCGTTCCCTGGAGCGACGTGATCAGCGCAGCGCCGCAGGTGGCAAATGGTGCGCGGCGGCTGTGGGACACGGTCAACCGCAACCGGCAGGGCATGCCCGATGAGCCGATGGGCGTGGCGCCCGGGATGGCGGGGCAAGAAGAAGACGTGTTCGATATCCTGATCCGCAGCGTCGAGCGCAACGATGCCGAGATCACCGATCTGCGCAACCAGATGCGTTCGGCATCCGAAATCATCGCCAACCTGGCTGACCAGAATGCGCAGCTCATCGCCAAGATGGATGCCCAGCGCCAGAAAATGACGTGGATGGGCGCGACCGCAGCGCTGTCCGGTCTGCTGTCGGTCGTGGCGCTCGTGCTCGTGGCCGTGCGCACCTAATTAACCAAAGGTCGTCATGAAACTCGTCCTGATTTGCGCGACGTTGTTCATCTTCTTTTCGATGCTGATGAACAGCGCGCGCAAGCGTGGCAAGCTCGGCGATAACGCCAACCGCGCCGTGACCGGCCTGGCCACGTCGATGCGCATTTTCGTCTACGGCCTGCTGGCCTGCGTCGTGATCCTCTGCTGCGCCATGGCCTGGCATATGCTCGGCCAGCAAGCCTGACGGGTTGACGACGGTGACGACGCCGACGCTGACGCCGGTCCCGGCTGCAGCGTCGTCCCCAGAGCACTACACCGGCAGCGGCATCTTCTCCAGCAGCTTGTCGAGCGTGACCGGATACTCGCGCACGCGTACGCCAGTGGCGTTGTAGACCGCATTGGCAATCGCTGCCGCCACGCCGCACAGCCCCAGTTCACCCACACCCTTGGCCTTCATCGGCGACGAATACTCGTCTTCTTCATCGAGGAAGATCACGTCCTGGTGCGGGATATCGGCATGCACCGGCACCTCGTAGGTTGCCATGTCGTGATTGGCAAAGAAGCCCAGGCGCTTGTCGACCACCATGTGCTCCATCAGCGCGCCGCCCACACCCATCGTCATCGAGCCAATGACCTGGCTGCGCGCCGACTTGGGATTCAAAATACGGCCCGCCGCGCAGACGGCCAGCATGCGCCGCACGCGCGTCTCGCCCGTGACCGAATCGACCGCGACTTCGACGAAATGCGCGCCGAAGGTCGAGAGCTGGTTCTTTTTCGCCAGATCGCCGAATTCGATGACGTCCTCGGCCACCAGCTCACCGCTCTCAGCCGCCTTGGCCAGCGGTTGGCTGACGCCGCCAGCACGCACGACGCCGTCGGCAAACACCGGGTACGTCATGTTCATTTTGGCCGCGATCTGTTCGCGCAACTTGACGCAGGCAGCGTACACGCCGGCCGTCGCACTGTTGGCGCCGAACTGGCCACCCGAGCCGGCCGACACTGGAAATTCCGAGTCGCCCAGCTTCACCTTCACGCGATCGAGCGGCAGGCCCAGCATCTCGGCGGCCGTCTGCGCAATGATCGTGTAGCTGCCGGTACCGATGTCGGTCATGTCCGTTTCGACGGTCAGGATGCCGTCCGTACCAAGGCGCACGCGGGCGGCCGACTTCACCACGGGACTATTGCGAAAGGCCGCTGCGACGCCGTGACCGATCAGCCACTGGCCTTCACGGACCTGGGCCGGTTTCGCGTTGCGCGCTTTCCAGCCGAAGCGTTCGGCCCCGGTGCGCAGGCATTCGACCAGGCGCCGTTCTGAGAACGGCCGGTTCGGCTTTTCCGGATCGACCTTCGTGTCGTTCAGGATGCGCAGCTGCACCGGGTCCATGCCGAGCTTCTCGGCCAGTTCATCCATCGCGATTTCCAGCGCCATCATGCCCGGCGCCTCGCCCGGTGCGCGCATTGAATTGCCCTCTGGCAGATCCAGCACGGCCACGCGTGTCGCTGTCATCCGGTGCGCCCCCGCGTACAGCAGGCGCGTTTGCTGCGTGGCGACCTCGGGCCGGCCGCCCGGCAGGTTGCCGTTCCATGTTTCATGGCCGATGGCCTGGATGCGGCCATCGCGGCCCACGCCGATGCGCAGGCGCTGGATGGTTTTCGGCCGGTGCGTCGTGTTGTTGAAGATCTGGTGGCGCTGCAGGGCCACCTTGACCGGACGGCCGGCAGCGCGGGCGCCCAGCGCGGCCAGCACGGCGTCGGTGCGCAGGAACAGCTTGCCGCCGAAGCCGCCGCCGATATAGGGCGCGACGACGCGCACCTTGTCCTTGCCGATGTTCAGCGTCTTGGCCAGATCGGTGCGGCACCAGTCGACCATCTGGGTCGAGGTCCACACCGTGAGCTTGTCGCCATCCCAGCGCGCCGTGGTCGCATGCGGCTCCATCATCGCATGCGCCTGGTCGGGCGTCGTGTAGGTGGCGTCGAGCTTGACGGGAGCGCTGTCAAAGGTGCGCTCGAAGTCGCCGACGCGGGTGTCGGGCGGCGCGTTGCGTTCACCCTTCGGCGGGGTAGCGCTGTCCTTCACGCTGGCCAGATCGAAGCTGCCCTTGGCCTCGCGGTAGCTGACCTTGACCAGATGGGCAGCGGCGCGCGCCTGCTCAAATGTCTCGGCCACCACGAGGGCAACGGCCTGGTGGTAGTGCATGACCTCGGGTCCGGCCAGGAGCCGGGCCGTATTCTTCTGGCCCTTGCCCAGTGTCCCGGCATTGGCGGCAGTGACGACGGCCAGCACACCAGGCGCGCGGCGGGCGGCTGCATCGTCAATACTCACGATCGTACCCTTGGCAATGGTGGCGCCGACCATCACGCCGTGGGCGGCGTCCGGTACGGCGGCGTGGTGTTCATAGGCATACGGTGCCTGGCCGGTGCACTTGAGCGGGCCATCGACGCGGTCGTACGGCTTGCCCACGTGGCGCAGCGTGTCGATGGGATTGGTGGTAGCGGGGGTAGTAAATTTCATGGGCTCGGCCTTTGTTCGCCTCCGCATGGCGCGGGGGAGGGGTTCGGTGCACCGGAAAAAGAGGGGGCGCCTCATGGCCGCCAGGGACGGGGCCACGAGGGCAAGGTGGCGAACGGCATCATGCCGCCGCCACTGGCACTTCAGAACAACATCAAACCGACAGCGGCATCTTTTCGATCAGCTTGTCGAGCGTGATCGGATACTCGCGCACACGCACGCCGGTCGCATTGTAGATTGCGTTGGCAACTGCCGCAGCAACACCGCACAGACCCAGCTCGCCGATGCCCTTGGCCTTCATGGGCGACGAGATTTCATCTTCTTCCTTGAGGAAGATGACTTCCTGGTGCGGCACGTCGGCGTGCACCGGCACCTCGTAGGTTGCCATGTCGTGGTTGGCAAAGAAGCCCAGGCGCTTGTCGACCACCAGGTGCTCCATCAGCGCGCCGCCGATACCCATCGTCATGCCGCCGATGACCTGGCTGCGTGCCTGCATCGGGTTCAGGATACGGCCTGCTGCGCATACGGCCAGCATGCGGCGCACGCGCGTCTCGCCCGTGACCGAATCGACCGCGACTTCGACGAAGTGCGCACCGAACGTCGACAGCTGGTTTTTCTTGTCCAGACCGCCGGAGAATTCGATCGTGTCTTCGCCAACCAGCTCACCACCTGCCGCAGCCTTGGCCAGCGGCTGGCTGTTGCCACCCACGCGCACGGTGCCATCAACGAATTCGGCGTCGGCTTCGTTCACGCCCAGCTTGGCGGCAATCTGCTCGCGCAGCTTGACGCAGGCTGCGTACACGCCCGAGGTCGAACTGTTCGCGCCCCACTGGCCACCCGAACCGGCCGATGCCGGGAAGTCCGAGTCGCCCAGGCGCACATCGATGCGATCGAGCGGCACGCCCAGCATTTCAGCCGTGGTCTGCGCGATGATCGTGTAGCTGCCGGTACCGATATCGGTCATGTCGGTTTCCACCGTCACGCGGCCATCCGTGCCCAGCTTGACGCGGGCGCCCGATTTCATCACCGGGCTGTTACGGAAGGCGGATGCCACGCCATGACCGATCAGCCAGCGACCTTCACGGACCTGGCCTGGCTTGGCATTGCGCTTGGCCCAACCGAACTTGTCGGCGCCCATGCGCATGCACTCGATGTAGCGGCGCTCCGAGAACTTGCGGATCGGCTTTTCCGGATCGACCTTGGTGTCGTTCAGGATGCGGAACTGGACCGGGTCCATGTTCAGCTTTTCGGCCATCTCGTCCATCGCGATTTCGAGCGCCATCATGCCCGGCGCTTCGCCCGGTGCGCGCATCGCGTTGCCTTCCGGCAGATCGAGCTCGGCCACGCGGGTGGTGGTCATGCGATCGGCACCCGCGTACAGCAGGCGCGTTTGCCCGGTTGCCGTTTCGGCGCTGCCTTTTGGCAGGTTGCCGTTCCAGGTTTCGTGGCCGATGGCCATGATGCGGCCGTCACGGCCGGCGCCGATGCGGATGCGCTGAATGGTCGCCGGACGGTGCGTCGTGTTGTTGAAGATCAGGTGGCGGTGCAGCGAGACCTTGACCGGTCGCTTGGCCGCGCGCGCGCCCAGGGCTGCCAGCAGCGCATCGGCGCGCAGGAACAGCTTCGAGCCGAAGCCGCCGCCAACGTATGGCGAGACCACGCGCACTTTTTCTTTGGGGATGGCCAGCGTCTTGGCCAGGTCGCTGCGGCACCAGGCGATCATCTGGTTGGACGTGTAGACCGTGACCTTGTCGCCTTCCCAGAAGGCGGTCGAGGCATGCGGCTCCATCATCGTGTGCGACTGGTCCGGCGTGTGGTAGGTGGCGTCGAGCTTGACAGGCGAGGTCTCGAAACCGCGCGCGAAGTTGCCCGTCTTGGTATCCGGCGGATCCTGTTCACCGGTCGGTTTGACGGCGTTGCCTTTTTCGGCCTCGAGGTCGAAGCGACCCTTCTGGGCCGTGTAGTTGACCTTGACCAGGTGCGCAGCAGCGCGCGCCTGCTCGAACGTCTCTGCCACCACCAGCGCGACGGCCTGGTGATAGTGCTGGATGTTCGGGCCGGCCAGCAGGTGGGCGGTGTTCATGTCGCCCTTGCCCAGCTTGCCGGCGTTCTCGGCCGTGACGACGGCGAGTACGCCCGGTGCGCGGCGCGCAGCTTCGATATCGATCGATGCGATGCGGCCCTTGGCGATGCCGGAACCGACGACGAAGCCCTGCGCGGCGTTCGGTACTTCCTTGTGGTGCTCGTACGCGTACGGCGCGGTGCCGGTGGTCTTGAATTTGCCGTCGATGCGGTTGGTCGGCTGACCTACATAGCGCATGCGGTCAATCGGATTGGTGGTTGCTGGAGTCAGGAATTTCATGGCTTAGGCTTTCTTTGCGTCTTGCATTGCTGCGGCCAAAATACGGTGTACCAAAGGAACCTTGAAGGCATTCTCTTCGGTGGTCTTGGCGCCGGCCATCAGGCGATCGGCCACGGCCTTGGCGCCCGCGCCCATCTGCTGCTCGGCGGCTTCGACGCGCCATGGCTTGTGGGCCACGCCGCCAACGGCCACGCGGCCGCTGCCATCTGGCAGGATGACGGTAGCAACCGACACCAGCGCGAACGCATACGATGCGCGGTCACGCACTTTCTTGTACGCGTGCACGCCGCCCAGCGGCTTTGGCAGGGTCACGTAGGTGATCAGTTCACCCGGTTCCAGCACCGTTTCGATGTGCGGGGTATTGCCCGGCAGGCGATGGAAATCGGCGATCGGAATCGTGCGCTTGCTGCCATCGGCGCGTACGGTCTCGACTTCGGCGTCCAGCAGGCGCATGGCAACCGCCATGTCGCTCGGGTGCGTGGCGATGCAGGCGTCGCTGGTGCCGACCACGGCCAGGTTGCGCGTGAAGCCGCCAATGGCGGCGCAACCGCTGCCCGGCTGGCGCTTGTTGCACTTTTGCGCGGTGTCGTAGAAATACGAGCAGCGGGTGCGCTGCAGCAGGTTGCCCGACGTCGTTGCCTTGTTGCGCAACTGGGTCGAGGCGCCCGACAGCAGGGCGCGCGACAGCACGGCGTAATCCTTGCGCACGCGCGGATCCGATGCCAGATCGGTATTGCGCACGAAGGCGCCGATGCGCAGGCCGCCGTTGGCGGTCGGCTCGATCTTGTCGAAGCCCAGTTTATTGACGTCGACCAGGGCGCCCGGGGTTTCGATCTCGAGCTTCATCAGGTCGAGCAGGTTGGTGCCGCCGGCGATGAAGCGCGCGCCTGGCGTGCGGGCGACGGTTTGCGCGGCCTGTGCAGGCGTGGTGGCGCGTTGGTAAGTAAAGACCTTCATGCTTTGACCCCTCCGACTTCCTTGATGGCGTCGATGATGTTGGAGTAGGCGCCGCATCGGCAGATGTTGCCGCTCATGCGCTCACGGATTTCTTCCACGGTCATCTGTGGCTTGGCGTTGAGGTCGGCCGTGACGTGGCTCGGCATGCCGGCGCGAATTTCTTCGATCACCGACACGCTGGCACAGATCTGGCCCGGGGTACAGTACCCGCACTGGTAGCCGTCGTGCTTGACGAAGGCAGCCTGCATCGGGTGCAGCTTGTCCGGCGTACCGAGACCTTCGATCGTCGTGATCTTGGCGCCGTCGTGCATGATCGCCAGCGACAGGCACGAGTTGATGCGGCGGCCATCCATGATGATGGTGCAGGCGCCGCACTGGCCCTGGTCGCAGCCTTTTTTCGAGCCGGTCAGGTGCAGGTGCTCACGCAGCGCGTCGAGCAGCGTCGTGCGCGTGTCGAGTTCGAGCGTGACATCCTTGCCGTTGACGTTGAAGGAGACGCCGACCTTGACCGGCTCCGGGTTGGCGGCCGGGGCGTTGGCGGCCGTCTGCGCGTTTGCGCCCGGCATTGCAACGGCCGAGGCCGATACTGCGCCGGCGATCAATACATCGCGCCGGGACAGCTTGATTTCCCTGAATTGTTCCATGTTTGGAAGTTCCTTCTATACAGTACGTTGTTCACCGTGGCGTTGGCGTCGATACGATGGCGCCGCCCAGGCGAAAAGAAATGACAAGATAATGAATTGATTTTATGTCAGCTCGCGTGAAGGCCGCGCTCCCTTGAAACCTGAAGCATTTTGGTTTAATAGCCATGTTGAGAGTACGTGTTTAAATCTGACGGCGCAGCTCAGCCACTAACACCCGGGTTGCTCCACGTAGTACAATCCGGGCGGCGCGGGCATGGCGAAATTGGTAGACGCATCAGACTTAAAATCTGCCGCCGTGAGGCGTGCCGGTTCGATTCCGGCTGCCCGCACCACGAATTATCCTGGCGCTCCACGCCGATCATGGCGCGACAGCGCCGATGCACTCGCTCCGATGTGCGACTGTCCATACGTTCCGTCATGGCAAGCGCAGGTCAGCGGCCTCGGCCGGATGGTGTAGCATGCCATCCGGCACCTCAATGCCGCCGCCGCACCACCATACTCCCCAGCACGACATGCAAGGACCCGAATTGAATATCACGATCAACGACGAATTGCGCTCTTTCGTCGATCCACTCAGCCCGATCGAACAAGCCGCGCTCGAGCGCAGCCTGCTTGCCGAAGGTTGCCGCGACGCATTGGTACTCTGGCGCGATACACTGATCGACGGCCACAACCGCTACGAACTGTGCCAAAAGCACGGCATCCCGTTTCGTACCGTCCACAACAACACCTTCGAGTCGATCGAGGACGTCATGTTATGGATGATCGATAACCACCTGGCGCGCCGCAGCGTCTCGGACTTCCAGCGCGGCGTGCTGGCGCTGAAGAAGAAAGAGATCGTCTCGGCCCGCGTGGCCGAGCGTCCTGCCGACGAGGCAGCCGATGCGGATGCGGCGCCCGATGCTGGATCGCCGCCATGGAACACGCGCGAAGATGTCGCGCGTGCGGCGCGCGTGTCGAGCAATACGATCAGCCAGATCGAACGCATCCAGAAAGCGGCCACGCCCGAGCTGCGCGAAGCCGTGCGCACCGGCACCATCTCAATCAATGCCGCCGCCAACGTGGCGCAGTTGCCCGAGTCGGCGCAATTGGCCGCCGTGGCCGGTGGGCGCAAGGAATTGCAGCAGGCCGCGCGCCAGGTGCGCGAACAGAAAAGTGCGGCCCGCCCGCGCAAAGAGAAAGAGGTGGTCGATCCGGCCGACGAGCTGGCCACGCTGCGCAGCGAACGCGCAGCGATGAAAGACCGCCTGGCCACGCTGCTGACCGAAAACGAACGCCTCAAGCAACGCCTCGTCAACGCCGGTCTCGGCGCCGACTGAACCTCCCACATCCTCAAGGAGCCAGCCCCCATGCCCACGTCACGTTCGTTCACGCCGGCATTGCTCGGCTTGCTCCTGATCGGCGCCGCCGCGCCATCGTTCGCTGTTGCGCCCAAGAAGACACCGATCGTCGCGACCAGCGCGCAAGCTGCGCCGAGCGCGGCCACGGTCGCGCGCTGGAAAGCAACGGCCGAGCGCGTGACGATCATGCGCGACAAGTGGGGCATTCCGCACGTCTTCGGCCGCACCGATGCCGACACCGTGTTCGGCACGCTGTACGCGCAGGCCGAGGACGACTTCAACCGCATCGAGCTCAATTACATCAATGCGATGGGGCGCCTGGCCGAAGTCGAGGGCGAGGCCGAGATCTGGCGCGACCTGCGCATGAAGCTGTACGTTCAGCCGGCCGCCATGCAGGCGCAATATGCCGCGAGTCCTGCCTGGCTGCAGAACCTGATGAAGGCGTTTGCGGATGGTCTGAACTATTACCTGTACACGCACCCCGAGGTCAAGCCGAAGCTCCTGACCCACTTCGAGCCGTGGATGGCGCTCACGTTCAGCGAAGGCAGCATCGGCGGCGACATCGAATCCATTGAGCTGGCCGACCTGGCCGCGTTCTATGGCAAGCGCCCGGCAGTGGCGCAACTGGGTGCGAAACTGGATGCGCAGCGCCATGACCCGCGTGGCTTCGCCCCCGAACCGCGCGGCTCGAACGGCTTTGCCATCGCGCCGAAACTGAGCGCCAATGGCCACGCGCTGCTGATGATCAACCCGCACACGTCGTTCTACTTCCGCCCCGAAGTGCACATGGTCAGCGAAGAGGGCCTGAATGCCTATGGCGCCGTGACCTGGGGCCAGTTCTTCATCTATCAGGGTTTTAATGACAAGCTGGGCTGGATGCACACGTCCGGTGGCGGTGACGTCATCGACGAATACCTGGAAACGGTCGTCGACCGCAATGGCGAGTACTTCTATAAATACGGCAAGCACGAGGCGCCGATGCGCAAGGTCGCGATCGCGCTGCCGTACAGGATGCCCGATGGGACGATGGCCAGCCGCAGCGTCACTGCCTACTTCACGCACCACGGCCCCGTCGTGCGCGCCGAGGGCGGCAAGTGGGTGTCGGTCAAGCTGATGGACGACCCGCTCAACGCGCTGACCCAGTCCTATACCCGCACCAAGGCGCGTGACTACAGCGCCTTCTACAAGGCGATGGAGCTGCGCACCAATTCGTCCAACAACACGGTGTATGCCGATGCCAAGGGCAATATCGCTTACTTCCACGGCAACTTCATCCCGAAACGCGACTCGCGCGTGGACTGGACCCGGCCGGTGGACGGCAGCAATCCCGCCAACGAATGGCAGCGCCTGCACGAGATCGACGAGACCATCACGCTGTTCAATCCGGCCAGCGGCTATATCTTCAATACCAACAACTGGCCCTGCACGGCGGCCGGCCCAAGCAGCCCCAAGTGCGCGAGCTACCCGTCGTATATGTGGTCGCTGCCCGAGAACGCGCGTGGCCGCAATGCCGCGCGCGTCTTCAAGGATGCCAAGGGGCTCGACATCGACGGCCTGATCGCGGCCTCGTACGACACGCGCCTGCAGGCGTTCGAGCCGCTCGTGCCGGCCGTGGTTGCCGACTACGACGCCTTGCCGCCGGAGGATCCGCGCAAGGCGGCGCTGGCCGAACAGATCGACGCGCTGCGCAGCTGGAACATGCGCTATGCCATCGACTCGGTCCCCACGTCGCTGGCCGTCTACTGGGGCCAGGATCTGGTGGCGCAGCACGGCGCGCGCGCCAAACTCGAGACGATCCCGCCGGTCGACTACATCGCCCAGCGCTTGAGCCCGGCAGATCGGCTCGACGGCTTGCTGCGCGCGTCGGACAAACTGACGGCCGACTTCGGTGACTGGCGCACGCCATGGGGCGAGATCAACCGCTTCCAGCGCCTCTCGGGCGCGGTCGACCAGCAATACGACGACAGCAAGCCCAGCATTCCGGTGCCGTTCACGTCGGCCAACTGGGGTTCGCTGGCATCGTTCGGCATGACGGCCAAACAAACGACGAAGCGAATCTATGGCGACCGCGGCAACAGCTTTGTCGCTGCCGTGGAGTTCGGCCCGAAGGTGCGCGCCAAGAGTATTTTGGCCGGCGGCCAGAGCAGCGATCCCCGTTCGCCGCACTTCAATGATCAGGCTGCCATGTATGCGCGCGGCGAGTTCAAGGACGTGCTGTTCTACAAGGAAGATATCGAGCGCAATCTCGAGCGGAAATACCATCCGGGCAAGTGAAAAGCCGATGGCGATGGCGCTGGCGATCCAGGTTGCCGGCACGCTATAATCGCAGCCTTCGTCGCATCGGATAGACAGGCAGGACAGGGCAGTGGCCAAACTTTATTTCAGGTACTCGGCAATGAACGCCGGCAAATCGACGGCCCTGTTGCAGGTCGCGCACAACTACGAAGAGCAGGGCCAGCAGGTCAAGCTCTACACGGCGGCAATCGACAACCGCTACGGCGTCGGCGTGATCACATCGCGCCTGGGCGCGCAGCGGTCCGCTGAAATCTTCCACGCAGACACCAATTTTCTCGACCAGGTCGAGAACGTCGCCTGCCTGCTGGTGGACGAGTCGCAATTCTTGACGGCGGCCCAGGTCAGCCAGCTGCACCAGCTGGCCCAGCTGCGCGGCGTGCCCGTCATCTGCTACGGCCTGCGCAGCGACTTTCGCGGCGAGCCATTCCCCGGCTCGGCCTATCTGCTGGCGCTGGCCGACGATATCGAGGAAATCAAGAACATCTGCACCTGCGGCAAGAAGGCGACGATGAATATTCGCGTCGACGAGCAGGGACGCCGTATCCGCGAAGGCGAGCAGGTCAGTATCGGCGGCAACGAAAGCTACCGCCAGGCGTGCGGGCGCTGCTTCTACGCACGCTGACGCGATGCTCGCTGGCTGCAGCGCCTGGCTTCCCGCCGCCGCCTGCGCCATGGCAGCCGCGTCGCTCGACATCCTGATCTACCTGATTCCGTCGGCCGCGCTGGCGTTCCTGCTGTGGATCGCCTCGGCTGCGCACCCCGTCTTTTTCGTGTTCACCGCTGCCGGCACGCTGTGCCACGAGCTGGCGCACTTCTCGGTGGGCCTGCTCACCAATGCCGAACCGGTCGGGATGAGCGTGCTGCCGCGCCGCATCAAGCGGGCCAAGGGCAGCAAGGCGGGCGGGCACAACTGGGAACTGGGCTCGGTCACGTTTGCCAATCTGCGCTGGTACAACGCGGCGCCGGCTGCACTGGCGCCACTCCTGGTGCTGTTCGTGCCGCTGGGCGTGGCCTGGTGGCGCACGCGTCATGGGCTGGCCTTCGAGCCGGTCGACCTGGCGCTGATGGTGTTACTGGCGCCGCAGTTCCTGTCGTTCTGGCCGTCGCCAGTCGACTGGAAGCTTGCCGCCCGCTCGTGGCCATGGGCGCCGCTGCTGATCCTGCTCGCCGTGCTCTGGTATTACGGCGACGCGTTATTGACGCTTGTCAAAGGGTAAATACATGTGTGTGAGCAGGCTTACGGCAACCTTAATTGTCAGCATTTGCGGCGCCGCAAGCGGGTCAGGCCGGCGCTAACACGCTGATCTACCTGTAGAATGAACCGAAAAGCGCGGTATGGCAGGTTTGCCTTGCGCCATGCCGCAACCGCAACAGGAATCCCGTTCGGAGAATCGCAGAATGAAGAAGCACGTGCTCCTCGCCGCCATGGCGTTTGCCATGTCCGCCCATGTGGTGACCGCGCAGCCCGAGAAATCCGCTGCCGTCGCAACGCCACCGGCTCCGGCCAAGCCCGCCGATTCGGCGAAGTCTGCTGCCAAGCCCGCCGGCAAATCCGCCACCCCGGCCATTCCCGCCGACATGAAGCCGATCGCCGCCCAGACCCAGGCCGCGCTGTGGGCCTCGCGCGTGCTGGGCCGCTACCACTACAGCCCGGTCCCGCTCGACGACGCGATGTCGGCCAAGATCTTCGATAAATACTTCGAAGGCCTCGACAGCGAAAAACTGTACTTCGTGCAGGCTGACCTTGACAGCTTCGGCGCCCTGCGCACGAAGATGGACGACGCCATCAACAACGAAGACCTGAGCGCGCCGTTTTCGATCTACAACATGTACCAGAAGCGCTTCGGCGAACGCATGGCGTACGCGCGTAGTCTGCTCAAGGGTAACTTCGACTTCTCGACCGAAGAAACGATGCAGCTCGACCGCGAAAAAGCATCGTGGGCCAAGAGTGAAGACGAAATCCATGATCTGTGGCGCAAGCGCGTCAAGAACGATTGGCTGCGCCTCAAGCTGGCCGGCAAGGACGATAAATCGATCCGCGAAACGCTCGACAAGCGCTACGAGAACTACGTCAACCGCATCGGCAAGCTGAACAACGAAGACGTGTTCCAGATGTTCATGAACGCGTATGCCACCGCCATCGAGCCGCACACCAACTACCTCGGTCCACGCTCGGCCGACAACTTCGATATCGCGATGCGCCTGTCGCTTGAAGGCATCGGCTGCGTGCTGCAATCGCGCGACGACTACACGATCATCCGCGAAGTCGTGCCTGGCAGCCCGGCTGAAAAATCCGGCAAGCTCAAGGTGGGCGACCGCATCGTTGGCGTCGCACAGGGCAATGCACCGTTCACCGACGTGCTCGGCTGGCGCCTGGACGACGTGGTCGCGCTGGTGCGCGGCGAGAAGGGCACCACCGTGCGCCTGGACGTGATTCCGGGCGACGGCGGCGTCGATGCCAAGCACGTGAGCGTGTCGATGGTCCGCAACAAGATCAGCATGGAAGAGCAAGCTGCCAAGAAGTCGATCATCAAGGTCAAAGAAAACGGCGTCGAGCGCCGCATCGGCGTGATCGCGCTGCCGACCTTCTATCAAGACTTCGAAGGCCGTCGCAAGGGTGAAAAAGACTTCCGCAGCGCCACGCGCGACGTCGAACGCATCCTGGTCGAGCTCAAGAAAGACAAGGTCGACAATGTCCTGATCGACTTGCGCAACAATGGCGGCGGTTCGCTGACCGAGGCCGTCGAACTGACGGGCCTGTTCATCGACAAGGGCCCGGTCGTCATGCAGCGCACGGCGGAAGGCCGCGTCGAAGTCGAAAGCGACGTCAAGGCCGGCCTGGCGTGGGATGGCCCGATGGGCGTGCTGATCAACCGTGGATCGGCCTCGGCGTCCGAGATTTTTGCGGCGGCGATTCAGGATTACGGCCGCGGCCTCGTCATTGGCGAGCCAAGCTTCGGCAAGGGTACGGTCCAGACGCTGATCGACCTCGACCGCTTCGCACCGGGTGAAAAAGCCCGCTACGGCGAGCTGAAGATGACGATCGCCCAATTCTTCCGCATCAATGGCGGTACCACGCAGCTGCGCGGCGTGACGCCGGACATCAAGCTGCCGGTCATGACCGACCTCGACAGCTTTGGCGAATCGTCGTACGACAATGCGCTGCCATGGGTGGCGATCAAGCCGGCCAACTACATGCCGGCAGGCGATCTGAAGGAACTGGTGGCGCCGCTGCAGCAACGGCATGAAGCGCGCATCGCCAAGGACAAGGACTTCCAGTTCCTGCAGGAAGACATCGCTGAAGTGCTCAAGCTGCGCAAGGAAAACGTGATTTCGCTGAACGAGACCATCCGCCGCAAGGAGCGTGATACGCAGGATGCCCGTTCGAAGCTGCGCGAAGCCCGTCTGGGTGGCACGTCGGCGACGCCGGACGAACCTGCCAGCGGTCCGGGCAGCAAGGAAAAGCGCGCCGAAGCGCCGGATCCGACCAAAGCCAAGAAATCGGTCGTCGCCGTGCGCGGTACGCCGCGTCAGGATGACGGCCTGCAGGCCGACGAGCGCAATCTGCAGTCCGAGCTGGCAGCAGAGAAGGCAGCCAAGGATGCCAAGGATGTGATGCTGCAAGAGGCGGCCAACATCCTCGCCGATGAGGTGGGCATGCTCAAGACAGACACACGCATGGCATCGCGCGTGATGCCGTACATGGTCGTTGCACCAGCGGGCAGTGCCGTCAGCGCCAACGTCAAGTAAGCGTTGTACTTCTGGCGCGACGCTGTCCGCCATGCAAATAAAGGCTGCACCTTTCGGGGTGCAGCCTTTTTTCTTTCACACCGGCGGCCTGGCGCCGAGTGGTGACAAAATAATACGATAATTGTCAAAAAATTATCTAGGTTGCTTTACGGATGCACGTCATTGTTTTTTGCTTTTTCACATGAATCCAAGGTTTCATGCTTAAGTAAAATCTTAATTGGGATGAATCAACCGTTTACGGGCGATAGATAGTACGCACGATTTGATTGGAACTAAGAGTTCTCTTTCTGAAACGCATGCTAGGATGGCTTCGTGCTTGTAAAAAGAATAATCTTTAATTTCCTAGGAGTTACTTTCATGTCAATTCGCCACCTCGTTGTTGCATCGCTTCTGATCTCCGCAGGCGCAGCCCAGGCTGATGTCGTGTCGTCGGCTTCGCAACCTGCATTCCAAACCGGCTGGACCTCGGGTAATGGGTCCAGTGTCATTGGCTCCGGCGTGTTCGGTAGCGGTGTCAGCCTTGTCGGTGGCATTGCACACAATGCCAACAAGGACCTGACATCCGCTCTGGTCGGCAGTGCCAGCGCCAGCCTGTCGCAGTCGGAGGCCCAGAAGCTGTTTGTACAGCAAGGCATCGACGCCAGCTACGTGCTGAGCGCCGGTAACGGTTTGTTGGCAGCACGCTTCGGTAACTCGGCAGCAGTCATCAACGATGGCGACGGCGTCAAGATCGTGCAAGGGCAAACCGGCCAGAGCGGCAGCGGCGCAACGTCGCCAGCGGCTGGTGGCGCTATTGGCGGCGGCGCGGCAATTGGTGGTGGCAGCGGCGCTGGCACCGGTTCGGCTGGCGGCGGCAGCGCGCCAGTTGCCGGTGGCAGCGGTAGTGTTGACGTGAGCCTGCCGCCTGTGACGGGCGACACGGGTGGCGGCAATGCGACCCAGCCATCGACGGATGCGGGCGCAGCAGCACCAGTCGCCGCTGACCCGAGCCTGATCCTGCCAAACGACATCAACGAAGTGCCTGAGCCAGGCACGATCGGTCTGATGCTGGCTGGTCTGGCTGGCGTGGGCATGATGGGTCGCCGTCGCAAGGCTAAGTAAGTCTCTTGACATGGGATGCAGGGCAGCCTTACTCGCTGCTCGATCGATATGGCGCCAGCTTGGTCTGGCGCCATCTGCATTTTGGCGCTGGGGAACGGTGCCGGGTTTGTCAGCCTGGAATGCTGCAAACCCACGTTTTGATAAGGTTTTGTCATTGTTTGGCAGCAGGCGTGAGGCCAAAAGCCGACACATTTTAATTCCTTGAGTCAATTTTTATTCTTTCTGGCATAGAATCTACGCTGCAAGAATTTGACCAAGGAACGGTATGGCACGGCCAGAGAAAGTGCGTCTCGGCGAAGTATTGATGCAACAAAAGCTGTTGAGTGAAGAACAACTCCAGCAAGCCCTCGCGGATCAGAAGCGTACCGGCCGCAAGCTCGGGCGTGTTTTCGTCGAGAGTGGCTTTGTCACCGAGGACCAGATTTCCGGCGCACTGGCGCGCCAGCTCGACATCCCGTATATCAACCTCAAGTTCTACAACATCAACGCCGACCTGGTGCGGCTGTTGCCCGAGACAGCCGCTCGCCGCTTTCGCGCCCTTGTGCTGGAAGACCGCGGCGACGCCATGCTGGTGGGCGTGTCGGATCCGACCGACCTGTTTGCTTACGACGAAATCGCACGCCTGATCAAGAAGGGCGTCGAGCTGGCCGTGGTCAACGAGACCGAGGTGCTGGGCGCGATCGACCGCATCTACCGCCGCACTGGCGAGATCACGGGCCTGGCGCGCGAGGTCGAGGCCGACCTGGGCGACGTGTCCATCGACTTCGGCGCGCTGGCGGCCAACCCGGGCCTCGAAGAAGCCCCGATCGTCAAGCTGCTGCAATCGGTGTTCGACGATGCCGCCCAGGTGCGCGCATCGGACATTCACATCGAGCCGCAGGACGGGCGCCTGCAGATTCGTTTTCGTATCGACGGCGTGCTGCACCTGCAAACCGAGGCCGACCTGAAGGTGGCCACGCCGCTGGCGCTGCGCCTCAAGCTGATGGCCGACCTGGACATCTCCGAAAAACGCCTGCCGCAGGATGGCCGCTTTGCTGTCAAGGTGCGCAACCAGCGCATCGACGTGCGTATCTCGACGATGCCGACGCAGTACGGCGAATCGGTCGTCATGCGTCTGCTGAACCAGGGCGGGACCAATCTGCGCCTGGACGCCATCGGCATGCCGGCGCGCCTGGTGGAGCGCTTCCGCGCGATTGTCGCGCGCCCGAACGGGCTGGTGCTGGTCACCGGGCCGACCGGTAGCGGCAAGACCACGACGCTCTACAGCGCGCTGGCCGAACTCAATTCGGTCGAGAAGAAGCTGATCACGGTCGAGGACCCGGTTGAGTACCGCCTGTCTGGTATCAACCAGGTCCAGGTCAACGACAAGATCGAGCTGTCCTTTGCGCGCGTGCTGCGCTCGGCACTGCGGCAAGACCCGGACATCGTGCTGGTGGGCGAGATGCGCGACCAGGAAACGGCGCAGATCGGTTTGCGCGCCGCAATGACGGGTCACCTGGTGCTCTCGACGCTGCACACGAACGACGCCGCCAGCACGCCGCTGCGCCTGATGGACATGGGCGTGCCGCGCTATATGGTCGGCGGCTCGCTGCAGGCCGTGCTGGCCCAGCGCCTGGTGCGCGTGATTTGTGAGAGCTGCACGGTCGACTACCAGCCGGCCGCGAACGAGGTCGAGTGGCTGCGCTCCGAACTGAAGGAGCTGGCCGCGAGCACGCGCTTCTTCCACGGCAAGGGCTGCTCGCACTGCAACGGCACCGGCTACCGGGGCCGCACCGGCGTCTACGAATTGCTGGAAATGACACGCGCCGTGACCGAGGCCGTCAACCATCCGGACCCGGGCCACTTCCTGAAAGTGGCGCAGGCCGAGATGCGCGGCGACACGCTGCGCCGTCATGCGGTGAGCCTTGCCGTACAGGGACGCTCGACGATCTCGGAAGCAATGCGGGTCAGTAACCAGTTCGACGACTGAGCCAGGGACCAATAAACGATGCCATTCTTCGCCTACAAAGGTCGCGACGGACGCGGCGAGCTGCTGCAGGGCGTGCTCGAAGGCGCCGACAGCGGCGCGGTCGCCGACCAGCTGTTCGGCAGCGGCGTGACGCCCCTCGAGATCAGCGTGACCAAGCGCCGCGCGACCAGCGGCGGCGCTGGCAGCAGCAGCGTGGGCTGGCGCGCGCGCCTGTTCGAGAAAAAGGTGACGTCGATGGACGTGCAGTTGTTCAGTCGCCAGATCTATACGCTGCTGAAATCGGGCGTGCCGATCATGCGCGGGCTGGCCGGGCTGCAGGAATCGGCCATCAGCCCGGCGTTTGCGCGCATCATCAAGGATCTGCGCGAGTCGCTCGATGCCGGGCGCGAGCTGTCGATCGCGATGGGCCGCCACCCGGTCGTGTTTACGCCGTTCTACCTATCGATGGTGAAGGTCGGTGAAATGACGGGGCGCCTGGAAGAAGTGTTCCTGCGCCTGTTCGACCACCTCGAGTTCGATCGCGACATGCGCGAGCGCGTCAAGACGGCGCTGCGCTATCCGACCTTCGTTGTCATCGCGATGGTGCTGGCGATGGTTGTCGTGAATATCTTTGTGATTCCCAAGTTTGCCTCGGTGTTCCAGTCGTTTGGCGCCGAATTACCACTGATGACGCGTGTGCTGCTGACGACTTCGCAGTTCACCATCGCCTGGTGGCCGGCACTGGCTGGCGTGACTGTCGCGTCCATTGTCGGCTTCAAGGCCTGGAACCGCACGGTGAATGGCCGGCTGGTCTGGGACCGCGTCAAGCTGCGCCTGCCAGTTGCCGGTAAGATCATCCATAAAGGGACGATGGCACGCTTTGCACGGAGCTTCGCGCTGTCGCTGCGCAGTGGCGTGCCGATCGTGCAAGCGCTGACGGTCGTATCGCAGACAGCGGACAACGCCTATCTCAGTTCGCGCATTGACCAGATGCGCGATGGCGTCGAGCGCGGGGAGAGCATCCTGCGCACGTCGAGCGCTGCCAACGTGTTCACGCCGATCGTCCTGCAGATGATCGCAGTGGGCGAGGAAACCGGTTCGATCGATGACCTGATGGATGAAATCGCCCTGATGTACGAGCGCGAAGTCGATTACGAGCTCAAGACACTCTCGAGCCAGATCGAGCCGATCCTGATTACATTTCTGGGCGTGATGGTGCTGATTCTGGCGCTGGGCATTTTCCTGCCGATCTGGGATCTGGGACAGGCGGCATTGCATCCGAAATAACGCGGGGTCGCAGCCGAGTGTTGCGTAATGGCACCAAAATAAGGCTTGCCGGACGGAAAAGTCGCATTAGCTCAAAATACTTTGTGGAAAGTTCTTCCTGGATATCGAAATTTCCTAGGGTCAATGTAGAATTCTTTATGCGCTCTCTGCCGTCAGGCCTGGATGAGGGCGAAGATATCAGGAGGATTGGTCCACGGCGTGCCTTGGTGCACCGGTCCTCGATCAACCAGTCGGAAGGAATTTCATCCTTTCAATCATACGGAGAGTAGCGATGAACAAAGGTTTCAACAAAGGCGCGCAAGGCGGTTTCACCCTGATCGAACTGATCGTCGTGATCGTCATCCTGGGCATTCTGGCAGCAACCGCGCTGCCGAAGTTCGCGAGCCTGAGCGGCGATGCACGCGGGGCCTCGCTGAAAAGCGCGAAGGGCGCGATCTCTGCCGCGTCGGCGATGCTGCACGGTAAGTGGCTGATCAGTAACGCGACCCCAATCGCCGTTGAAGGGGCAAGCATCGACATGGTCTTTGGCTACCCAAGCCAGGGCACGATTGCATTGGCAGCCGGCCTGGATCCGAAAGAATATGTGGCGACCCCGAATGGTCAGCAAATGACCTTCAGGCCAATCAACATGCCGGCAGCGCTGAATGCAACGTGCTTTGTCTCCTATAACGAAGCCACGGCTGCCGTGCCGACGCCAGTCATCGTCGTCAATACCGACAAGTGCGAATAATTCGCCAGTAGCCGATCGAACAGGCGCTGCCATGGCAGCGCCTTTTTTATCGCTGGTGGCATGGTTGCCACACGCTGCATAAGAACATCACTGATACTGTGATTTTTTGTGATTTCTCCCAATCACTCTTGTCTATAATCAAGACATTGTCGGTGACGACCCTTACTGCTACCAATCAGCCGCCTGCATGCGTTTGTTGAAGAAATCCAGGAAGAAAAACGGCTGGCTCGCCTTTGCCATCGCCGGCGAGCACGTGCTTGCTGCCAGTGTCGAGCGCATGCCGGACGCCAAGCCCGTCGTGCGCCTGGTCTCGCCGGTAACTGCCCCATCGGTCGCCGAGGCCATCGAGAAGGTTGGCCGCGATGGCCAGGCCGGCCTGCGCCATTGCAGCACCTTGCTCAGTGGCGGCGAATACCAGATGCTTAACGTCGAAGCGCCGAGCGTGCCGCGCGAAGAAATGAAAACGGCAATGCGTTGGCGCCTCAAAGACGTCCTCGATTTTCCCGCCGCTGAAGCCACCATTGACGTGCTCGACATCGCGCTGGACGCCAACTCGCGCGCCCAGCAATCGGTGTTCGTCGTCGCGGCGAAAAACAGCATCATCGCGCCGCGCCAGAAACTGTTCCTGGACGCCAAGGTCGAACTGACGGCGATCGATATTCCTGAAATGGCCCAGCGCAATGTGTCGGCCATGCTTGAGCCGGAAGGCCGCGGCATCGCCATGCTGTCGTTCGGCGATGATGGCAGCCTGCTCACTGTGTCCTACCGCGGCGAGCTGTACCTGTCGCGCCGCTTCGACGTCACGCTGGCGCAATTGCTCGAACCCGACCACGACCGCAAGCATGCGAGCTTCGACAAGATCACGCTCGAGCTGCAACGCTCGCTCGACCATTTCGAGCGCCAGTATTCGTTCATCAGCGTCGCCAAGCTCATCCTCGGCCCATCGGCCGTGACGGGACTCGACGAGTACCTGTCCAGCAATCTGTACACGCCGGTTGAAACGCTGAACCTGGCGAGCTTGTTCGACCTGTCGCGCACGCCCGAGCTGGCCGACCTGGCCCAGCAGCAGCGCTTCTTCCTGGCCATCGGCGCCGCGCTGCGGGACGGGGAGGGCGCATGAGCCAGCAAATCAATCTGTTCAATCCGGCGTTCCAGCCGCAAAAACACGTGCTGTCGGCAGCGCAGCTGGCGCTGGCCGCCGGCGTGGTCGTCATCGGCATCGCTGGCCTGGCATTGCTGGGGAGCATGCGCACGGCTGAACTGCAGCAGCAGGCCGATGCCGGTGCGGTGCAGCTCGACAAGCGGCAAGCACGCCTGGCCTCGGTCAACACCGAATTCGTGCCGCGCGCGAAAGACGCGACGATGGCGGACCAGCTCCTTGACGCCGACCGCAAGCTGGCCGCCATGCGCCACGTGTCGGGCGCGCTGTCACGGGGCGAACTGGGTGACACGAACGGCTTCGGTGGCTACTTCAAGGCACTCGCGCGTCAGAGCATGCCGGGATTGTGGCTGACCGGCGTGACGGTCGGCGCGGGCGGCGCGCAGATCGGCATCCGCGGCCGCGCGCTGGACCCGGCCATGGTGCCTGGCTACCTGAATCGCCTGACGAGCGAGCCCCTGATGCAGGGTAAGTCGTTTGCCAGCCTGCAAATCGGCGAAGCGGCGTCGCTGCCGGTGCCGGCAGCCGCGCCTGGCGCGGACGGCCAGCCCGCCACCCGCGCCGCGCCGTATGTCGAATTCAGCCTGCAGTCGGTCGCCGAGGAGTCACGGCCATGAGCGCGTCGATCAAGCAGCGCGTGCTCCAGCTTGCGGCGCGGATCGACGCCCTGTCGCTGCGTGAGCGCGCCATGGTGTTTGGCGCCACGATCGCGGTGCTGGCGTTTGCCGGGCACACGGTCGTGCTGGCGCCGCAGGATGCACAGCAGGCGGCGCTGCGCACGCAGATCGACCAGCAGCAGACTGCGATGGCCGCCATCGATGCCGAGATCACGGCGCGCGTGGAGGGTTCGCGAATCGACCCCGACGCCCAGTCCCGCACGCGCCTGAACACGATGCAGCAGGAGATGGGGCAACTGGGCAGCGAGCTGCTGGCGCTCGAACACGGCCTGGTGCCGCCCGAGCGCATGGGGCCACTGGTCGAAGGCATCCTGCGCGCCAACGGCCGTCTCAAGCTCGTCTCGATGCGGACGTTGCCGGCCGAACCGCTGGCCGCACCGGGCGCCGCACCGACAGCACTGTCAGCACCGGCTGCGCCGGCAACACCTGCGCCTGTAGCGGGGGGCGATGTGCCCCTGCTGTACCGGCACGGCGTCGAAGTCACGGTGCGCGGCAACTACCTTGACATGGTCGACTACATGAGCACACTCGACGCGATGCCGACGCGGATGTTCTGGGGCCGCGCCCAGCTCGACGTCGAAACTTATCCGACCGCGCGCCTGACCCTCACGCTGCATACGCTCAGCCTGGACCGACAATGGATGAAGCTGTGAAGAACCTGACCAAGACCGTGCTGGCCTGCTTCGCGCTGTGCCAGTTGCCTGCCGTCGCACAGCCGTTGCAGGACCCGACCCGCCCGCCGGCCGGCATGGACCGGATCGCGCTCGATCCGGCCGTGCAGCGCGACGTCCCGCGCCTGCAATCGGTGCTGATCGCGCCGCATGCGGGCGGGCGCCACGTGGCCGTCATCGACGGCGAAACGCTGCGCCTGGGCGAGTTTTACAAAGGCGCACGGATCACGAGTATCAAGCCTGGCGAGGTCATCCTCATGCGCGGTAACGCGCGCCAGGTGCTGCGCATGGATGCACCGCTGTCCGGCATGACGCCGGTTGCCCGCTAACCGATGAAGTACGTACCCACCATGACACCCAAGTTTGTAATGGCGCCGCGCGCGCTGGCCGTGGCGCTTGCCGTCACCGTGCTCCTTGGCGGCTGCCAGAGCGCGCCACAGAACGCCACCTATGACGCGATCACGAAAGAGCTGACGAAAGCCAGCACCCAGCAAGGCGCCCGCCCTGCCGTGGACGACGCGGTGGCCAATGCGCTGCTGCCGCCGGCAGCGACGCTGGCCAGCCAGTTGCCCAAGGCCAGGCCCGCGCTGGAGGAGCGCTTCAACGTCGCCTTCAACAATGTCCCGGCGCAGCAGTTCTTCCGCTCGATCGTGGCCGGCACCCGCTACAACATGCTCGTGCACCCGGACGTGACGGGCAATATCAGCGCCAACCTGAAGGATGTGACGCTTGTGGAAACGCTGGAAGCGGTGCGCGACATGTATGGCTACGACTACAAGATCGACGGTGCCCGCATCGCGATCCGCCCGCTGACTATGCAGACCCGCATGTTCCATGTGAACTACCTGACGGCCCAGCGCAGCGGCAGTTCGAACCTGCGCGTGTCGTCGACGTCGGTGGCCGACGCCGGCAATGGCAACAACAATAGCGGCGGCGGCGGCGGTGGTGGCAACAACAACCGCAGCCAGAACAACAATAACCAGAACGGCAATAACAACAATAACAATAACAACAGCAGCAACGGCCAGACCCAAACCAACAGCACCGACGTGCGCACGCACTCGGACAACGACTTCTGGGGCGATCTGAAACTGTCGATTGCCGCCATCGTCGGCTCGACCGAAGGCGGTCGCAGCGTCGTCGTCAGCCCGCAATCGGGCGTGCTCGTGATCCGCGCGATGCCCGACGAATTGCGCAACGTCGACGCTTACCTGAAGGCCACCCAGCTGTCCGTCGACCGCCAGGTGATCCTGGAAGCCAAGATCCTCGAGGTGGAGCTGAACGACAGCTTCCAGAGCGGCATTAACTGGGCCTCGTTCGCATCGTTCCGCGGTTCGCACCCCAACCGCGTCTCGGGCGGCCTGATCTCACCCGGCGCCAACCTGGCACCACTGCCGTACACGGGCGGCCAGCCGCCTGTGATCAACAGCGGCCAGGGCCTCGCGGCCAGCACCGGCTTCTCGCTGTCGAATGCCGCGACGGCGGCCGGCTCGCTGTTCGGCTTCGCGTTCCAGACGAATAACTTCGCGGCGCTGATCACGTTCCTCGAATCGCAGGGCAGCGTGCACGTGCTGTCCAGCCCCCGCATCGCGGCAGTGAACAACCAGAAGGCCGTGCTCAAGATCGGCACCGATGAATTCTTCGTCACCGGTGTGACCAACAACATCACAACCGGCGACAACGGCAGCATCGTCAGCCCGAGCGTGACGGTGCAGCCGTTCTTCTCCGGCGTCGTGCTCGACGTGACGCCGCAGATCGACGCCAATGGCAACATCCTTCTGCACGTGCACCCGTCGGTCAGCCAGGTCACCACCGTCAACAAGGATGTCGACCTGGGCTCGGGCGGCACGCTGCGCCTGCCGCTGGCGGCATCGAGCACGTCGGAACTCGACAGCATCGTGCGTGGCCGCAATGGGCAAGTCGTTGCCATCGGCGGCTTGATGCGCCAGGCGTCCACCGGCGACACCGACCAGCTTCCGGGCGCCGACAAGATCCCGCTGCTGGGCAACCTGTTCCGCAACAAGAACCGGACCAACCAGAAGCGCGAGCTGGTCGTCCTGATCAAACCCACCATCGTCGAAGGCGCCAGCGACTGGAGCGAAGACATGATGGACGCGAGCCGCCGCATCGAGCAGCTCGATCCCCGCACCCGCGCGCCTGGCTGGGGCGTTGACTGATGTACGCGGCGCATTTTGGCCTGCGCGAGCTGCCGTTCGGGATCACGCCGGACACCAGCTTCTTCTTCGGCAGCCCGCGCTCGCAGGAAGCCCTCAACACGCTGCTGGTCGCGGCGCGCGGCGGCGAAGGCTTCATCAAGATCACGGGTGAAGTCGGCACCGGCAAGACGCTGTTGTGCCGCAAGTTCATGGCGACGCTCGGTGAAGGATTCGTCACGGCCTACATCCCGAACCCGTATCTCGAACCGCGCACCTTGATGCTGGCGCTGGCCGATGAACTGGAGATCGTGCTCGAGCGCGACGTCGACCAGCATCAACTGCTCAAGGCAATCAACCTGCGCCTGCTGGCGCTGGCCGCGCAGGACCTGCGCGTCGTGCTGTGCCTTGACGAAGCGCAGGCGATTCCTGTCGACAGCCTGGAAGCCCTGCGGCTGCTGACGAACCTGGAAACGGAAAAGCGCAAGCTGCTGCAGATCGTCCTGTTCGGCCAGCCCGAACTGAATCGCAAGCTGCAGCTCGATTCGATCCGCCAGCTGGCCCAGCGCATCACGTTCCACTACCACCTGGGGCCGTTGAACCGCGACGACATCGATTTTTATGTGGCGCACCGGCTGCGCGTGGCCGGCTTCACGGGCGCGCGGCTGTTTTCCAGCGCCGCGATCCGCAGCCTGTACAAGGCCAGCGGCGGCGTGCCGCGCCTGGTCAACATCATGGCGCACAAGGCGATGATGCTCAGTTATGGCCAGGGCAAGCAGCAGGTCGCGGGTGGCCATGTCGCCATCGCCGCGCGTGATACGGTGGGCGTAGGGCGCGCGATCCGCCAGTGGCTGACGGGCGGCGCGATCGTCATGGGCGCCCTTGGCGTGTTTGCCTGGATGGTGGCGCCATGAGCCTGATTAACACGATGCTCAAGGATCTCGATGCGCGCGCCGGCCAGCCTGGTGCAGCGCCGCTGCCGGCCGACGTGCGACCGGTGACTGCGCCCGAGCGCCGTGGACCCGTGCTGCGCGCGGCGCTGGTCGGTGGCGCGCTGTTGGCAGTCGGCGCCGGTGTGGTTGGCTGGAAGACGATGCAGACGGCGCCAACGCCGACACCGGCGCCTGCCGTGCTGGCCGCTGCGCCGGTTCCGGCACGCACGGCGGTGGTGGTGGACATGCCGGCGGCAGCGCCGGTGCAGGTGGTCGATGTGGCGCCAGCTGTGCCGGCGCCGACACCGGAACCAGAGCCGGCACCGGAACCAGCACCGGCACCAGCACCAGCACCTGCACCAGCACCAGCACCAGCACCTGTAGCCAAGCGTGTCACGCCGGTCGCTCCGGCACCAATCGCCAAGCCTGCACCGCGCACGGTTTTGGTGGCGAAGACCGCACCGGCTGTACCGGCTACGGGTCGCACCGACACGCCATCGCAACGGGCCGAAAACGCCTATCGGCGCGCGCTCGGCGTGCTCGAAGACGGTCGCGTGACCGAGGCCATCGCCACGCTGCAGGCGGGCCTGCAGATCGACCCGCGCCATGAAGCAGCGCGCCAGACGCTGGTGGGCCTGCTGATCGAAGCGGGCCGTCCGGACGATGCAATGCGCCAGTTGCAGGCCGCGCTCGCAATCGATGCGCGCCAGCCGGCGCTGGCGATGCTGCTGGCGCGCCTGCAGCTCGAACGGGGCGGGCCGGCCATCGACACCCTGATGCGCACGCTGCCCTATGCGGCGGGCAACGGCGAGTACCACGCATTCCTGGCCGGCGTGCTGCAGCGCGAGGGTCGTGTACATGAAGCGGCTGACCATTACCAGGCTGCGCTCAAGCGCTCGCCCGGCAATGGCGTGTGGTGGATGGGTCTGGGTATCGCGCTGCAGGCCGACAAGCGCGACGCCGAAAGCCGCGCTGCCTTCATGCAGGCGCAGGCCAGCGGGACGCTGTCGCCCGAACTGCAGGCCTTCGTCGAGCGCCGGCTGGGCCAACTCGGTCGTTGAGGCCGCCGCCGGGGAGGGCGGGCATGGTAAAGTGTCATGCCTGCGCAGGTACCCCTGCGCAGCTCCCCGGTCAACGAGCGTGACCCAATAACAGTACCCCGGGTGTCCCATGAACTTGTTCGAACATTTGGCCTTGCTGGCCGTGCTGGTGCTTGCGGCGGGCTTCCTGTCGCTCACCGAGATCTCGCTGGCAGGCGCCCGCAAAATCAAACTCAAATTGCTGGCCGAGGCGGGCGACGACCGTGCCCGCAAGGTCATGGCGCTGCAGGCGCATTCGGCCGACTTCTTCGCGGCCTCGCAGCTTGGCCTGAACGCCATTGCGATCCTTGGCGGTATCCTGGGTGAAGGGGCATTGCGCCCGTTCTTCCTCGAGTGGCTGTCCGTGTTCTACGCAGGGCCGGGCCGCGAAAACATCGCCTTCACGCTGTCGTTCGTGTTCGTCACCACGCTGTTCGTGCTGTTCTCGGACCTGATGCCCAAGCGCCTGGCCTTGATCTCGCCCGAGACGACGGCGATGGCGGTGATCCGCCCGGTGCTGTTCGTCATCCGCCTGTTCAAGCCGTTTTCATGGACGCTGAACGTGATCGCCAACGGCTTGTTCAAGCTGTTTGGCATCAACATGACGCGCGAAGACCGCATCACGTTCGATGAAATCTCGGCCGTCGTTGAAGCGGGCGCGCAGGCCGGCGTGCTGCAAAAGCAGGAGCAGCACTTCATCGAAAACGTGTTCGAACTCGAGTCGCGCGCCGTGACGTCGACGATGACGACGCGCGAGAACATCGTGTTCTTCGACCTGACCGAGCCCGAAGAAAGCGTGCGCCAGAAAATCGCTGCGCATTCGCTGTCGAAATTCCCCGTCTGCGACGGCGTGATCGACCGCGTGGTCGGCTATGTCGACACGCGCGACATCCTGGTGCGCCTCTTGAACAACCAGTCGCACTTCCACCTGAGCGAATCGACGATCCGCACGGTCTTGATCATCCCCGACAGCCTGACGCTGTCCGAGCTGCTGGACCGCTTCCGCTCCAGCAAGGAGACCTTCGCGGTCGTCATCAACGAGTATGCGTTTGTCGTCGGTGTGATCACGCTGTCGGACATCATGGTGACCGTGATGGGCCGCTGGGGCAGCCCGCTGGAAGCCGACCAGCAAACGATGCAGCGCGAAGATGGCTCGTGGCTGATCGACGGCAGCACGCCGGTGGCGGAGATGAAGCGCGTGATCGACCTGCAGTCGCTGCCCGAAGAAGAGCGCTACGAGACGGCGGCCGGCTTCATGATGTTCATGCTGCGCAAGGTGCCGAAACAGACCGACAGCGTCGAGTACGAAGGCATGCGCTTCGAGGTGCTCGACGTCGACCATCACCGGATCGACCAGATACTGGTCAAGCGCCTCGACCCGGGGCAGAAGGCGCTCGGGGCGGCAACGCCTGCCGCCCACTAGGTATCGGCGAAACTGCGCTTACGACTGCGCCTATAACCGTGCGAGACGCTCCAGCGCAAGCTGCAGCGTCTCGTCTTTTTTCGCGAAGCAGAAACGCACCACGTGCGATTCCTTCGGCTGGCTGTAGAACGCCGAGACGGGAATGGCGGCGACCTTGATCTCTCGGGTCAGCCATTCGGCAAACTCCGCTTCGCTTAAATCCGAGATCGCGTCGTAGCGCACGCACTGGAAGTAGGTGCCGTCCGATGGCAGCAGCGTGAAGCGCGACGCCGCCAGCCCCGCGCGGAACAGGTCGCGCTTGGCCTGGTAGAACGCCGGCAGGTCGCGCCACGGCGCCGGGTCCTGCAGGTAGCCGGCGATCGCGTGCTGCATCGGCGCGTTGACGCAAAAGACGTTGTACTGGTGGACCTTGCGAAACTCCGCCATCAATGCGGCCGGCGCGGCCACGTAGCCGATCTTCCAGCCGGTCACGTGGAAGGTCTTGCCAAAGCTCGAGACGACGAATGCGCGTTCGGCCAGCGCCGGATGGCGCGCCACCGACGCATGCGGCTCGCCGTCGAACACCATGTGTTCATACACTTCGTCCGACAGCACCAGGATCTGCGTGTCCTGCACGATTGCCACCAGGGCGTCGAGATCGGCCTGGCGCAGGATCGTGCCGGTCGGGTTGTGCGGCGTGTTGATGACGACCATGCGCGTGCGCGGCGTGACCGCCGCCCGCACGTCGGCCCACTCCACACGGTAGCCACCGGCGTCCAGCCGCATCGTGACCGGCACCACCACACCGCCCGCCAGCGCAATGGCCGGCGCATAGCAATCGTAGGCCGGCTCGATGACGATCACCTCGTCGCCCGGGTGAACGACGGCCAGGATCGCCGACTGGATCGCCTGGCTGGCACCGGCGGTGACGGTGATCTCGGTATTCGCATCGTAGCGGTGGCCGTAGGTAGCCTCGACCTTGGCCGCAATCGCCTGGCGCAGCGCCGGCAGGCCGGTCATCGGCGGATACTGGTTATGGCCGGCGCGCATTGCGTCGGTCACCAGGTCGACCAGGGCCGGATCGCACGCGAAATCGGGGAAGCCCTGGCCCAGGTTGACGGCGCCATGGTCGATGGCCAGTTGCGACATGCGGGTGAACACGGTGGTGCCGACATGCGGCAGGCGGGAGACCAGCGGTGGAAGGCTCATGAATGCATCCTGATCGAAAGCAAATGGGGGGAAGCCTTATTTTAGCGTGCCTTCGGCCCTGGCCTGGCGCCACGTGGCGACCCACACCTCGGGCAGCATGATGCGGAAGAGACCCGCCTGCGCCGTCTTGCGTCCCAGCTTGAGCAGCGCCTTGTCCTTGCTGATCAGGATCGACGCGCCGGCGTCGCGCGCGAGCTCCATGAATTTCTGGTCGTCGCGGTCGGTGCACACGGGCAGGCGGATCGCTTTCGAATCGACGTCAACGAGGCGCAGCAGGGCGTCGAAGCGGGCGGCGGCGGCCAGGCGGCTGTCGTCGTCCAGCGGCAGGTGCTGGTAGTGCAGCACGGCCAGGTATTCGGCGCGGCAATCGGCGCGCGTGATGGCGTCAATCTCGCCCGCCTCGATGGCGGCGAGCAGGTCGGCCCAGCGCGGATCGTGGAACACGAACAGGTCGAGCAGCACATTGGTGTCGATGACGATGGTTGGGGCTGGAGCGGTTATCATGTCGGTTGTTTATTTATGGAAAAGTTTCGTACGGCCATGCTGATTGTCCTGTCTCCCGCCAAGTCCCTCGATCTCGAATCGCCCCTGACCACGCCGCACCAGTCCACGCCCGACTTCATTGCCCATGCGGGCGAACTGATCGAGGTCTTGCGCGGCCATTCACCCGCATCGATCAGCGAATTGATGGACCTGTCCGACGCGCTGTCGATGCTCAACGTGGGGCGCTACGCCCACTGGGAAGCCGATCATGGACAAGCGCGGCCGGCGATCATGTCATTCAATGGCGACGTGTACACGGGGTTCGACGCGCGCACGCTGAACACGGAGGCGCTGACGTTTGCCCAGCGCCACGTGCGCATCCTGTCAGGCCTGTACGGCGTACTGCGCCCGCTCGACCAGATGCATCCGTATCGCCTGGAAATGGGCACCCGGCTGGCTACGTCGCGCGGCAAGGACCTGTATGCGTTCTGGGGCGAGACGATCACCGCCGCCCTGAACCGGCAACTGGCCGAGAACGGCTCGACTGCGCTGGTGAATCTGGCCTCGACCGAGTACTTCAAGTCGGTCAAGCCGAAGCTGCTGGCCGCGCCCGTCATCGAGCCTGTATTCCAGGACTGGAAGAACGGCCAGTACAAGATCATTTCGTTCTATGCCAAGCGGGCGCGCGGGATGATGGCGCGTTATGCCACCGAGAACGGCATCACGGATCCTGAGGCGCTGAAAGAATTCGATGTCGATGGCTACGCGTTCGAGCCGGGCGCGTCGAGTGCAAATGCGTGGGTGTTCAGACGCAGGCTCGACGTGTGATGTAGCGGCTCGTCTGGCTGACTTGGGTTCCCGCCTGCGCGGGAACGACGGTTTGATGCAGACGCAGAGAAGCGTTGCCGCTGGTTTTCGTTGCAAATTGCAGCACGTCGTTCCCGCGGAGGCGGGAACCCAAGTTCGCCGTACAGCCCGCAGCAAAATTTACTGCACCGCATCCTTCGGCGCCGCCTTGGCGCCACCCTTGGACCAGAACTTCCACCACGGCGCATCGCCGCGGGCGTTCGGGTTCAGGAAGTAGCTGTCCGGATAATTCAGCGCGAACACACGCTGGGTATCGTCGCGCAGCAGCGGCATGCCGAGCTTGTCGTACGAGCGGATCATGATGAACAGTGCTTCTTCGCGCGCCGGCGCATCGGTGTAGTTGGTCACCGCATCCTGGGCACGATTGAGCGCCGCCAGGTACGAGCCGCGGCGATAGTAGTAATTCGCCACGTGCACTTCGTACTGGGCCATCGCATTGATCAGGTAGCTCATGCGTTCGGTCGCATCGGCCGCGTACTTGCTGTTCGGGTACTTGTCGACCAGCGCCTTGAACGCCGCGAACGCTTCACGCGTTGCACGCGGATCGCGCTCGGTCGGATCCTGCGAGTACACGAAGCTGAAGAACCCGAGCTGATCGTTGAAATTGATCAGGCCACGCAGGTAGTACATGTAGTCGACCTGGGGGTGGTTCGGGTGCAGCTTGATGAAGCGCTCGACCGCCGCCAGCGCTTGCGCCTGGTCAGCCGACTTGTAGTGGGCATACGCCACTTCCATCTGCGCTTGTGTTGCGTACACGCCGAATGGGAAGTTGGTTTCGAGCCGCTGGAACAACGGGATTGCGGCTTCGTAGTGCCCACCTGCCATCTCTTCGCGCGCCTCAGCGTATAATTTCTCCGCCGACCAGTTTTTGGACTCGTCCTTGGCCTTTGGCAGCATACTGCATGCCGACAGACCGACGAGGGCGCAAGTAGCGACCAACACAGACAATTTTTTTTGCATAGCTTTTTGCAAGAAATGTTTTACCTAGATTCAACGAACGGCTGATTATAGCCGATGGGACTCACGTGATATTAACTCCTGCGCCGAATCCGGCGGATTTACCGATTGACCCTGATTTTGACGATGAACTGGAGATCGGGTTCGTCCCGTTACCAGGCACCGATCTGTCGCCCATTACCCTGGCGCTGCAAGAGGAACACTGCGGCCAGCGCCTCGACAAGGTAGTGGCCGGCCTGGTGCCCCAGTTCTCGCGCAGCCGCTTGCAGCAATGGTTCGAAAGCGGCCACATCACGGTGGACGGTAAACCGGCCCGGGGCAAGGACACGGCCTATGGCGATGAAGCCATTGTCGTCGTGCCACAAGCTGCGCCTGAAGACACGGCGTTCGCGCCGGAAGCGATGGATCTCACCATCGTGTACGAAGACGACGACATCATGGTCGTCAACAAGCCGGCGGGCCTCGTCGTGCACCCGGGTTCGGGCAACTGGACCGGCACGCTGCTCAATGGCCTGCTGCATCACTGCCCGCAGCTGGTTGGCGTGCCGCGCGCCGGCATCGTCCACCGTCTCGACAAGGATACCAGCGGCCTGATGGTCGTCGGCAAAACGCTTGCCGCGCAAACCGATCTCGTACGCCAGCTGCAGGCACGCACCGTCAAGCGCGAATACTTTGCGCTGGTATGGGGCACGCCGCGCCTGTCGGGCACGATCGACAGCCCGATGGGGCGCGACGCGAAAGACCGCGTCAAAATGGCCGTCTCGAGCAGCCCGTTCGCCAAGCCGGCCATCACCCATTACGAGCGCGTGATTTCGGGCGAGCTCGATCGGCGTCCCGTCACGCTGGTGCGTTGCCGCCTGGAGACTGGCCGCACCCACCAGATTCGCGTGCACATGCAGTCGCTGGGCTTTTCGCTCGTCGGCGATGCTGTCTACGGCAAGCGCCACCTGACGCCGGTGTTCCCGCGCCAGGCGCTGCAGGCGCGCCGCCTGGGCCTCGTGCATCCGGCCACCGGTGAGCAATGCGAATGGACCGTGCCGCTGGCCGACGATTTCGCCGAGCTGATCGCGCGTGCAGGTATCGAAGAGCCGGAACTGGGCGAATTCGGCACGGCGATCGAGGATGCCGCGGACGACGACAACGGCGTCGTCACCTACCGCGCATGAGCACGCTGGAGCGGTCGGCACTGGTCTGGCCCGATTGGCCTGACTTGCCGGCATCCGTCGGCGCGCTGGCCACCAGCCGCGATGGCGGCGTCTCCGTCGGTCCGTACGACGACGGCAAGGGTGGCGGTGGCCTGAATCTGGGCCTGCACGTAAACGACGCGCCAGACGCCGTCGCCGCCAACCGCGCCTTGCTGCAAGCCTGGCTGCCGGGCCGCCCGGCCTGGATCGCCCAGGTGCATGGCGCTGACGTCGTCGACGCCGGCACCGTGGGCGCCGACCAGCCCGTGTGCACGGGCGACGCCAGCATCGCCACGATGCCTGGCGTCGTCTGCGCCATCCTGACTGCCGATTGCCTGCCGGTGCTGTTTGCCGATCTGGATGGCAAGGTGGTGGGCGCTGCGCATGCCGGCTGGCGCGGGTTGGCCGGCGGGGTGCTGGGTTCGACCGTGCGCGCCATGCGTGCGGCCGGTGCACGCGAGATCACGGCGTGGATGGGGCCGGCAATTGGTCCCGATGCGTTCGAGGTTGGCGACGACGTGGTGGTGGCATTTGCCGCGGCGCTGCCGGGCGACGCAACACGTGCCTGCTTCTCTGCCTACCCGGGTCGGCCCGGTAAATACCTTGCTGACATGTTCACGCTGGCACGTTTGACGCTGGCGCGTGACGGTGTCGAACGCGTGCATGGTGGCGGGCTGTGTACGGCCAGTGCGCCGGCGCGCTTTTATTCCTATCGCCGCGATGGCGTGACCGGCCGCCAGGCCAGCCTCATCTGGCTTAAATAGAACGTGCGCGCGATGCGGTACGGCTCAGTCGCCGTCACCGCCGTCGTCATCCATGTCGTCTGCGGGCGACTCCCGCCGTGGTCCGACCTGACGCCGTGGCTGCGGCATCGGCCCGCGCTGCCGGCGCCGTTTCGCGCCAGTGATATAAAAAAGTATGGATAATGGCAGTGCGCAATAAAACGCGAACGTCATGATGCCGGCCACGACGGTCGGCTCGGTCGCCGCCATGAGCACCACAACGTATATCCAGGCAATGGCAACGATCCACATGCAGTAGTTCCTTGTTGTAGTTCCTGGTTGAAGAGACGCGATTCTAACAACGGATGCCCACATGAACATGCCTGATCCACAAGCGCTTGCCGCTGCCTGGTTGTCCCAATGGTCCGACCCTGCCGCCTGGCAGCCCTGGATGACGATGATGTCCACCATGCCAGCCATGCCAGCCATGCCTGCCATGCCAGCGATGCCCGCCCCGGGCGGCGCCAGTCCGCTGGCCGGCTTCCTCAAAGATGCCGGCGCCGGCATCGATACGGCCCGCATGGAAGCGATCCGTGACGATTATCTCAAGAAAGCAACTCAGCTGTGGCAAGACGTCATGCTGGGCAAGACGCCCGAGCTGAGCGACCGGCGCTTCTCCGCAGCCGAATGGCGCGGCAATCCGCTGTCGGCGTTCTCGGCCGCTTCGTACCTGCTCAACGCCGAATGCATGATGGCCATGGCCGATGCGGTCGAAGTCGGTCCGCGCGAGCGCCAGAAGCTGCGCTTCTCGGTCCAGCAGATGATCGACGCGATGTCGCCCGCCAACTTCCTGGCCACGAATCCGGAAGCGCAGCAGCAGATGATCGAGACCCAGGGCGAAAGCCTGACCAAGGGCTTGACCAATATGCTGACCGACATGCAGAAGGGCCGCATTTCGCAATCCGACGAAACAGCCTTCGAAGTAGGCCGCAATGTCGGCAATACGGCCGGCCAGGTCGTGTTCGAAAACGATTTGTTCCAGCTGATCCAGTACACGCCGACCACGGCGAACGTGCACAGCGTGCCGCTGGTCATGATTCCGCCGTGCATCAACAAGTTCTATATCCTCGACCTGCAGCCCGAGAATTCACTGGTGCGCTACGTGGTGGAGCAGGGCCATACCGTGTTCATGGTGTCCTGGCGCAATCCGGACCGCAGCCAGTCGCACCTGCGCTGGGATGATTACGTCGAGGATGGCGCGATCCGCGCACTTGACGTTGTCGCCGGGATCACCGGGCAAGAGAAAGCACACGTGTTCGGCTTCTGCGTCGGCGGCACCATCGCCGCCACGGCGCTGGCCGTACTGGCGGCGCGCGGCCGCCAGCCGGCCGCCAGCCTGTCGCTGTTGACCACGTTGCTGGACTTTTCGGATGCCGGCGTGCTCGAAGTATTCATCGACGAAACCCAGGTGGCGCTGCGCGAACAGAAGCTCGCCGCTGGCGGCCTGATGCCGGGCCGCGACCTGGCGACGACGTTCTCGTCGCTGCGCCCGAACGATCTGGTCTGGAACTATGTCCAGCAAAATTACCTGAAGGGCAAGGAACCACCGGCATTCGATCTGCTGTACTGGAACGCCGACAGTACCAATCTGCCAGGGCCGATGTTCTGCTGGTACTTGCGCAATATGTACCTCGAGAACAAGCTAAAGCAGCCGGGCGCGCTGACGGTGTGTGGTGTGCCGGTCAATCTGGGCGCCATCGATGCGCCGGTGTTCGTCTACGGCTCGAAGGAAGACCATATCGTGCCGTGGACGGCGGCGTTTGCCTCGATGCAGTTGCTCAATCCCGGCAACCCGAAAGCGAACCGCTTCGTGCTGGGTGCGTCGGGCCATATCGCCGGCGTCATCAATCCAGCCTCGAAAAACAAGCGCAGCCATTGGATCAATGACAAGGGCGGCAAGTCGCGGCCCAAGACGGATGCTGCCTGGTTCGAGAGTGCTGCAGAGCACAAAGGCAGTTGGTGGCCGGAGTGGGCAAAATTTCTGGCGGAGAACGGCGGCGCGCAAGTGCCGGCCCCAAGCTCTGCTGGCAGCAGCGACTATCCACCGTCCGAGCCAGCGCCGGGGCGCTATGTGCAAGTCAGGGCCGACTAGCAGTCTATGCTACGTATTGACATAAAAGCCATACTTGTGATGCATCTGGTAATTGCTGCAACCGCCACAATTGCATGGTAAGGTGTCTGTTATCCCCCACGGTCGATCTGGCCGTGGGTCGGTGGAGACGGGCCGGCCACGCCGACCAGAATAATCATAAGTGCGCGGCTCACGAAGCAGCGCCGCAAACCATGGAACCAGAGATGAGCAGTGTGAAGAAGAGTGCAGAACGCCTGATCAAGAAATACCCGAACCGTCGTCTGTACGACACGCAGACCAGTTCCTACATCACGCTGTCGGACGTCAAGCAATTGGTGCTCGACGCCGACGATTTCACGGTGGTCGATGCCAAGAGCAGCGAAGACCTGACCCGCGCGATCCTGCTCCAGATCATTCTCGAAGAAGAAGCGAATGGCGTACCGATGTTCTCGAGTTCGGTACTCTCGCAAATCATCCGCTACTACGGCCACGCAATGCAGGGCATGATGGGCTCGTACCTGGAAAAGAACGTCCAGGCGTTCACCGACATCCAGCACAAATTCACCAGCAACGCTGCCGGCGCCATCGAGGGCAAGCCATTCAGCCCCGAGATGTGGACCCAGTTCATGAACGTCCAGGGTCCGATGATGCAGGGCATGATGAACAACTATATCGACCAGAGCAAGAACCTGTTCATCCAGATGCAGGAACAGATGCAGAGCCAGAGCAAGGCGATGTTCGGTGTGTTTCCATTCCCGGGCATGACGCCCCCGCCGACCGACAAGAAATAAACCACCCGGTATTGGGGCAGCAGGGCCTCACCTTCGAGGCCCGGTTCAGGTACAATCGCGGATTGCCCAAACACTTTTCCGCTGCCCATGACTGAACTTCGTCGTAGTCCTTCCGCCAACTCTAGCAGCCTGGCTGCCGCAGCCAAGGCGCCTGGCGTCATCATTCCGGCACCCATGCCCGGCGTGATCGCGCCGAAGGTCGGCTTTGTCTCGCTTGGCTGCCCGAAAGCGCTGGTCGATTCCGAGCAGATCCTGACCCAGTTGCGCGCTGAAGGCTATCAAACCGCCAACTCGTACGACGGGGCGGACCTCGTGATCGTCAATACCTGTGGCTTCATCGACGCTGCCGTGCAGGAGTCGCTCGACGCCATCGGCGAAGCGCTGGCCGAAAACGGCAAGGTGATCGTCACCGGCTGCCTCGGCGCCAAGAAGGATGCTGCCGGCGACGACATCATCACCAAGGTGCACCCGAAGGTGCTGGCCGTGACCGGCCCGCATGCGCTGGCCGAGGTGATGGACTCGGTCCACCTGCACCTGCCGAAACCGCACGATCCGTTCATCGACCTGGTGCCGGACCACGGCGTGAAACTCACGCCCAAGCACTACGCCTACCTGAAGATTTCCGAAGGCTGCAATCACCGCTGCAGCTTCTGCATCATCCCGTCGATGCGCGGTGACCTGGTCTCGCGTCGCATCGACGAAGTGCTGGTTGAAGCAGAGAACCTGTTCAAGTCGGGCGTCAAGGAACTGCTCGTGATCTCGCAGGACACCAGTGCCTACGGCGTGGACGTCAAGTTCCGCACCGGCTTCTGGAATGGCCGCCCGATCAAGACGCACATGACGCAGCTGGTCGAAGCGCTGGGCCAGCTCGCGCGCCAGTACGACGCCTGGGTGCGCCTGCACTACGTCTATCCGTACCCGCACGTCGACCACGCGATCCCGTTCATGGGCGATGGCCACGTGCTGCCGTACCTCGATATCCCGATGCAGCACGCGCACCCGGATGTCCTGAAGCGCATGAAGCGCCCGGCCAGTGGCGAGCGCAACCTCGAGCGCATCCTGAAATGGCGTTCGATGAACCCGGATCTGACGATTCGCTCGACCTTCATCGCCGGCTTCCCGGGCGAGACCGAGGCCGAATTCGAGTATCTGCTCGACTTCCTGAAAGAAGCGCAGATCGATCGCCTGGGCTGCTTCGCCTATTCGCCGGTCGAAGGCGCAACGGCCAACCTGCTCGACAATCCGGTGCCGGAAGAAGTGCGTGAAGAGCGCCGCGCGCGCGTCATGCTGCTGCAAGAAGAGATCTCGGCCAAGCGCCTGCAGGCCAAGGTCGGCAAGACACTGCGCGTGCTGATCGACGAAGTCGGCGCCCGCGAAGCGATCGGCCGTTCGAGCGCCGATGCGCCCGAGATCGACGGCGTCGTGCACATCAAGCGGCCACTCGTGCCAGGCAAGAGCAAACTGGTCGTTGGCCAGTTCGCCGATGTCGTCATCACGAAGGCCGATGCGCACGATCTGTGGGCCAATCCCGTTTAAGCCTCTGAATCCATGAGCGCCAAGTCGATCCAGACCACGCTGGTGCATAGCGACTATGTCGCACCGGCGGGGTTCGATGCCTTCCCGCCTGCGACGCACCGCGCGTCGACCGTGCTGTTTGCGAACACGGCGGCGATGCGCGCGAGCCATTGGACAGACAAGACCGCCTACACCTACGGCCTGCACGGCACGCCGACCACGTTCATGCTGGAAGGCAAGCTGGCCGAGATCGAGGGCGGCAACCATTGCCTGCTCACGCCGTCCGGCTTGGCCGCGATCGCGATGGTCGACTTTGCGCTGCTCAAAAGCGGTGACGATGTACTGTTGCCCGAGAACGTCTACAACCCGAACCGTGAACTGGGCCGCTGGCTCAGCGCGGATTTCGGCGTGACCGCGCGCTACTATGATCCGATGGTCGGCGCCGGCATCGCTGCGCTGATCCAGCCTAACACCAGGCTGCTGTGGGCCGAGGCGCCGGGCTCGGTGTCGATGGAAGTGCCGGATCTGCCGGCGCTGTGCCACGCGGCGCACGCGCGGGGCGTGCTGGTGGCACTCGATAACACGTGGTCGGCCGGTCTGGCGCTGCGCGGGTTCGACCTTGGCGCCGACATCGTCATGCACGCGCTGACCAAGTACCAGTCGGGCGGCGCCGACCTCTTGATGGGCGCCGTGATCACGCGCGACCGCGTGCTGAACGATCGGCTGGCGCTGGCGCACATGCGCCTGGGCCTGGGCGTGAGCCCCGACGATGCGTATCTGGTGCAGCGCGGTTTGCCGACGATGAAGATGCGCTTCGAGCGGCACGACGCCAGCGCACGCGAGCTGGCCGCCTGGTTCAAGGCACGGCCCGAGATCGCAAAGGTGCTGCATCCGGCATTCGAGGACTGCCCGGGCCACGCGCTCTGGCAGCGCGATTTCACGGGGGCGGGCGGTTTGTTCTCGGTGGTGTTCGACGCACGCTTCGACGAGGCGCAGGTCGATCGCATGGTCGATGCGCTGACGCTGTTCGGCATCGGCTATAGCTGGGGTGGACCCAACAGCCTTGTGATGCCGTACCGGATCAACAGCTTGCGGGATCGATGGGAGGGCGGGGTGCTGGTGCGCTTCAATGTGGGCCTGGAAGACCCGGCCGACCTGATCGCCGATCTGGCACGGGCCTTCAATGCGTTGTGACATAAAAATGGGGCCGCTGGCCCCATTTTTTTACACCGGCATCGCGCGGTTGTTGTTCAGGTCAATGAAGCCGCGGATCAGGCGATACGCTTTCCAGATCCACGCCACGGGCCACACCACCCACGCGGCAGGAATGCCGATGATGGTGGCGAACAGCACCGCGCCAACCGCCATCCACACCACATACCACCAGAACGAGCGGATCATCCACGTGTGGTGGGTGTAGACCATCGTGCCGGCCGTGTCCGGGCGTTTGACGTAGTTGACGATCACCGGCACGATCGACAGCATGCCGAGCGAAAAGAAGAACGTCAGCGCATGGATCACATACAGGATGCGCGCCCAGTGCTTGTTGTCTTCGACGCCTCGTTCCAGAATCAGTTCTTGCGACATACCGTCTCCTCGTGCGGGGACAACCCCCTTTGTTGCCATTGTAGCAGCACGATTCGCAATAATGATCCTGCCGCTTTACCCGATGTGCTGGCGTACCCAGGCGCTCAGGCGCACCGCATCCATCGCGCCGGACTGACGCGCGATTTCACGGCCGCCCTTGAACAGCGCCAGCGTCGGGATGCTGCGGATCGCAAAGCGCGCCGACAGATCCTGCGCGCGCTCGGTGTCCACTCTCAGCAGGCGTACGGCGGGCTCGAGTTGCCCGGCCGCCTGGGCATACGCCGGCGCCATCATCTTGCATGGGCCGCACCATTCGGCCCAGAAGTCCACCAGCACGGGAATATCGTTGCGGCCGATGTGGCGCTCGAAGCGCGCACTGTCGACGTCCAGCGGACGTCCCGTGAACAGCGGCTGCGCGCATTTGCCGCAGGTGGGCGCGTCCTGCAGGCGCGACTGCGGCATGCGGTTGACGGCGTCGCAGTGCGGGCAAACGATGTGGGTTGGTTCGGTCATGCTGGGTTCCTCCGTTCGATACGATGTTCTTATTGTAAGCGGGGCCTGGTCTGCACGTCGCCGGCACATCGCCACCGCTTCCATGCGCCGTGCGCTGCTTCGGCTCGCTAGAATGGTTGCAATAATACAAATGAGACGATCGTATGCCTGAGCAGAATACGCCCGGCCGCCTGCTGGTCGGCTGCGCCGGCTGGAGCCTTGGGAGCAAGGACTTCGCCGCGTTTCCGGCAGAGGGTAGCCACCTCGAACGCTACGCCGCCGTGTTTCCGGCCGTGGAAATCAACTCGTCGTTTTACCGGCCGCACAAACCCGAAACCTATGCTCGCTGGGCTGCCAGCGTCCCCGACCACTTCCGCTTCGCAGTCAAGGTGCCGCGCGCGATCACGCATGACGCCCGGCTGCGGGATGTCGATGCATTGCTCGACCGGTTCCAGGGAGAAGCCGGCATGCTGGGCGACAAGCTGGGCTGCCTCCTGGTGCAACTGCCGCCGCGCTTCGGTTTCGATGACGTGCTGGCGCATGCATTCTTTGGGCAGGTGCGTGAGCGTTTCGGCTGCAGCATCGCGTTCGAAGCGCGTCACGCCAGCTGGTTTTCTGAGTCTGCCACGGCGACGCTGCGCGAGTGCGGCATTGTGCGCGTCATCGCGGATCCTGCTGCCGGCCAGCCGGGGGAGCACGAGCCGACGAGCGATACCCACGTCTACGTGCGCCTGCACGGCGCGCCGCGCATCTATTATTCGGCGTATCCGGGCGACGAGATCGCCCGCTGGCGCAGCCGCATCGATCGCGAGGTCACAGCGGGCCGCACGGTATGGTGCATCTTCGACAATACAGCCGAGGGCGCGGCCGTGCCCAATGCGCTCGAACTGATGAGGCATGAAGTTGCTCCATTGGGCGATCTGGGCGGGGTAGAATCAGCGAGTCCAAACGTCACCGCGCCATCCGAGTGAACTCATTCACCGCCGTCCAGTCAGAGCCGGACCCGACTGCAGGTCCGCAGCCCGCCGCCGTGCCCCTGCGCGTCGAGTGCCCGCCCGGCGCGTGCGTCTGCGACCGGGCGCGCGTGCTGGCCGACCCGCAGCTGGATCAGCGGCCATTGATGATCACGCGCCAGCAAGAGCTCAAGCTGATCGAGCGGATCGAGCGCGTCGACAGTCTCGCCGACCTGCAGCACGTGCAGGGGCTGATCCACAAGAACATCGGCGCAACGCTGCACATCGCGCCGGGGCCAAACGAGGTGCGCAGCGTGCGCGGCATCGTGATCGTGCTCGAAGACCGGCGCGGTCTGTGCAAGAAGGTGCGGCAATCCGTGCCGGCAGCGGTGCGGCGCTGCCTGAGCTTGCGGCCCGAGATCGCCTGGGCCATCCTTGATGCGCACGATCTGTTTGGCAGTTAATCGCCGATCGCGGCGAGACAGTATGAAAGAGAGATGACATGTTCCACGAATGCACATGGCTTCACACGCCACCCGAATGTCAGATCGACCAGGACACGTTAAAAGTCATCACCAGCGAGAACACGGACTTCTGGCGCATCACACAATACGATTTCATTCATGATAACGGCCACTTCTTTGGCAGGCCCGTCGATCACGCGTTCACTACCCAACTGCATGTGCGCGCGGACTTTCAGGCCTTGTACGACCAGGCCGGCTTGATGGTGAGAATCGACGAGACCCGCTGGATCAAGATCGGTGTGGAGTACTCGGACGCTCAGCTGATGCTCAGCACCGTGTTGACCGATGAAAAGTCCGACTGGGCCGTGATGCCGGCGCCGTCCATCAGCGACGGCTTCTGGATCCGCGTGACCGTTGGTTCTGGCACTGTCAGGGCGCAGTATTCGGTGGATGGCGTCGTATGGCCAATGCTACGCCTGGCACCGTTCCCCGTCGCGGATCGTTACCTTGTCGGCCCCATGTGCTGCACGCCGCAACGTGGCGGGCTGGAGGTAGTGTTCAGCAAGTTCTCGGTACAACCGGCACTGCAGAAGGATTTGCACGATTTGTCGTAAGCGCGAGGTCGTGGCAAGCCGGGGTCAGGCGGTATCTGCCCCTGCTTTTCTTTTCAACCACCGTGACAGTCTGCGAGTTTTCGTCAATAGCTGGCTGATATAGTGAGTCGAGTGTCAGATTCGGCCATGCATTGAATTTATCTGCTTGAATGCCGATGACCGACAACGTATGAACTGTCCCGGTCCAACAGGCGCTCCATTGATTTCTCATCAAATAAAACGAAAAATGCCAACTCGATGAACATGTCTACTGCAGTCATTCGCTGTTTGAAGAAGTACGCGGATTTTAGTGGTACCGCGGTCAGGTCCGAGTTCTGGTGGTTTTACCTGTTCAACGTACTTGTCACGGTTCTACTGTACTTCTCGCCTGACGTCATCAATTTCATCGGGCTGGCAGCACTGCTTGTTCCATCCCTGTCCAGTGCCTCGCGTAGGCTACATGACACCGGTAGAAGTGGCTGGTGGCAGCTTCTCATTCTCGTTCCCTTCATCGGCTCGCTTGTGCTGATCGTGTTTCTGGTCCAAAAGAGCAAATTCACCAGTATCGATGCATGAAAAAAGCCGGCATCGGCCGGCTTTCGTTGTGCATTATCTGCGGTACGGGAAATGTGTCCCGATACTCCCGCCCCAGCCCCGACCACGATGACCACGCCAGCTGCTGCGGCCGAAATCGAAACCCAGCCCGATCGAGATCGGCGGATACCAGTAGTTCGGCTGATCAACATACACCGGCTGCGGTACGTACACCGGCTGCTGCTGGATATACACAGGTTGCTGCTGGACATACACCGGCTGCTGCGGCGTGTAGTACGGCGTCGAATAGCTGGTCGCAGGCACTGGCGTCGAGGTGACGGTGGTGCCGCCCGATGATGCCACGCGCGCACCGGTACCGATTGGCACGGGCGTCACGGACACCACACGCCACTGGCTCGGATCTGCCGGTTGGGCGTAGCCTTGATTGCTGTAGTAGGGACCTGGCGCGGCGCAACCGGCCAGCGCGCCCAGAGACACGATAATGATGGCAAGATTTTTCATGGCGCTCCTCCTGATCATTCCATCATACGAGCTTGCGGCCAAGGCGGCGCACGGCTTTACACCCTGTTACAGCGCGCAAACAACTGCTACACATGCGTGACCGCTCATCAAGCCAGAATTGTCAGCAACCCGTCCAGCCCGGAAAAGTTCAACGCCACATCGGCCTGCGCGCGCACGACCGGTTTGGCGCGAAACGCGACTGACAACCCGGCAATACTCATCATGCTGAGGTCGTTGGCGCCGTCGCCCATCACGACTGCCTGCGACGGCGAGATGCCCAGTTCAGCGCACACGCGTTCGACGGTGCGTTTCTTTTCTTCCGCATCGACAATCCCGCCGACGACGCGGCCGGTCAGCTTGCCATCCGCGATCTCGAGCACGTTCGCGTGCGTGTAGTCGAGCCCCAGGCGCGCGCCGAGGCGCTCGGTGAAGAACGTGAACCCGCCCGACACCAGCAGCGTCTTGATGCCAGCCGCCTGCACAGCCTTGAGCATTGCTTCACCACCTGGCGAGATGCGCAGGCGCTCGTCATAGACCCGCTGTAGCGCGCCCGCGTCCAGCCCCGCCAGCAAGGCGACGCGGCGCCTGAGGCTTTCCGAGAAATCGAGCTCGCCACGCATTGCCGCCTCGGTGATCTCGGACACCTGTGGCTTGAGGCCCTGCATGTCAGCGATTTCGTCGATGCACTCGATCGTGATCAGCGTCGAATCCATGTCCATCGCCACCAGGCGTACATCGGCCAGCGAGCGGCCAGGGGCGATGAAGGTGGCGTCCACGCCTGCCTCGAACGCAGCAGCATCGATGCGCTCTTTCAGGTCAGCGCTGAACACCACGCCTTCGCAGCGCAGTGCATTCGTGCCCACATCCGTGGTGTGCTGCGGACTGGCCAGTTGCGCCAGGCGCGCCAGTGTGGCGGGATCGGCCTGCGGGCCTTGCAGCACCAGATTCATCGTCGTGTTCATGCGAGTAGTTGTTTGATGGTCTGTTTGATCTGGTTCACGCGCGCCGACAGGTCGGGCATGCTGGCCGTGATGCGCAGCTTGTCCTGGCCGGCCAGCTTGACGTGGCGGTTCTTCTGGATCAGCGTGATGATCCTGATTGGATCGATCGGCGGCTTTTCCATGAACTGCAGACTGGCCGCTTCGCCATGGGCGTCGATCTTGACGATGCCCACGGCCTTGGCGGCGATGCGCAACCGGTGCGTCTCGACCAGCGCTTTCACGGGCTCGGGCAGCTTGCCGAAGCGATCGATCAGCTCTTCCTGCATGCTGTCGATGCGGTCCGCGCTTTCGCAGTTGGCCAGGCGCTTGTAGATCGACAGCCGCTCGTGCACGTCGCCGCAGTAGTCGGCCGGGAGCAGGGCGGGCACGTGCAGATTGATCTCGGTGGTCGACGACAGCGGCGCGGCCAGGTCGGGTTCCTTGCCGGCCTTGAGCGAGCGCACCGCCTCATTGAGCATGTCCGAATACAGCTGGAAGCCGATCTCCAGCATCTCGCCGGACTGGTTCTCGCCCAGGACCTCGCCCGCGCCCCGGATTTCCAGGTCGTGCATCGCCAGGTAGAAGCCGCTGCCCAGTTCTTCCATCTGCTGGATGGCGTCCAGGCGGCGCTGCGACTGCTTGGTCAGGTTCTGCACGTCGCTCACCAGCAGATACGCATACGCCTGATGGTGCGAGCGGCCCACGCGCCCGCGCAGCTGGTGCAGCTGTGCCAGGCCGAACTTGTCGGCGCGGTGCATGATGATCGTGTTTGCAGTCGGCACGTCGATACCGGTCTCGATGATCGTCGTGCACAGCAGGATGTTGAAGCGCTGCGCCACGAAATCGCGCATGACTTTTTCGAGATCGCGCTCGTGCATCTGGCCGTGCGCCACGCCGATGCGGGCCTCGGGCAGCAGCTCCTGCAGCATCGCGCGGCGGTTTTCGATGGTGTCGACTTCGTTGTGCAGGAAGTAGATCTGGCCGCCGCGCTTGAGTTCACGCAGGCAGGCTTCACGGATGATCGAGCCGTCTTCGCTGCGCACGAAGGTCTTGATCGCCAGGCGCTTTTGCGGTGCGGTGGCGATGATCGAAAAGTCGCGCAGGCCTTCCAGCGCCATGCCCAGCGTGCGCGGGATCGGCGTGGCAGTGAGCGTGAGCACATCGACTTCGGCGCGCAATGACTTTAACGCTTCCTTCTGGCGCACGCCGAAACGGTGCTCTTCGTCGATGATGACCAGGCCCAGACGCGTAAATTTCACGTCGGGCGAGAGCAGCTTGTGGGTGCCGATGACGATATCGAGCGTGCCGTCGGCCATGCCCTTGATCGCGTTGTTGATCTCCTTGCCGGTCCGGAAGCGCGACAGCTCGGCGATCTTCACGGGCCAGTCGGCAAAGCGGTCCGCGAAGGTCTGCGCATGCTGCTCGGCCAGCAGCGTCGTCGGCGCCAGGATGGCGACCTGCTTGCCACCCATGACGGCGATGAAGGCCGCGCGCAGCGCGACCTCGGTCTTGCCGAAGCCGACGTCGCCGCACACCAGGCGGTCCATCGGGCGGCCCGACGTCATATCCTTGATGACGTTGTGGATCGCCTCGGCCTGATCGGGCGTCTCTTCGAAGCCGAAGCTCTGCGAGAAGTTTTCGTAGTCGACGTTGGAATACTCGAACGCGTGGCCCTGACGCAGGGCGCGCCGCGCGTACAGGTTCAGGAGTTCGGCAGCCGTATCGCGCACCTGCTCGGCGGCCTTGCGCTTGGCCTTTTCCCACTGGCCCGAGCCAAGCGAGTGCAGCGGCGCGTCCTCGGCCGCCGTGCCCGAATAGCGCGCGATCACGTGCAGCTGCGACACCGGCACGTACAGCTTCGTGTCTTTCGCGTATTCCAGGTGCAGGAACTCGGTTTCGCCTTCGCCCAGGTCCATGCTGGTCAGGCCCATGTAGCGCCCGATGCCGTGGTTGATGTGCACGACAGGATCGCCGATCTTGAGCTCGGACAGGTCGCGCACCATTGACTCAACCTGGCTGGTCGCTTCCTGCTTCTTCTTGCCGGCGCGCCGGCCCGAACCGGCATACAGCTCGGTCTCGGTAATGAACACCAGGTGGCCGGCGCCTGCATCGAGCAGCTCGAAACCGGCCTGCAGTGGCGCCACGCCCAGCGCCAGGCGGGCGTCGCTGGCGCGGAAACCCTCGAAGCCTTCGACCGGCGTCAGATCGAGCCGGTATTCGCTGAAGTACTGCTGCAGCGTTTCGCGCCGGCCGGCCGAATCGGCGCAGATCATCACGCGCGTGTCGCTGCGCTCCAGATACGTGCGCAGGCTGGCCAGCGGATCGTCCAGGCGGCGGTTGACGGCAACATCGGGAATCGGCGCCGACAGTTCGGATGCGGGGGCCAGCGGGTCACGCGCGATATTCCAGCGGCCGTGCGGCTTGATGCAGGTGAAGAACTGCTCGGCGCTCAGGAACAGTTCGGTCGGCTCGAGGATCGGGCGCTCACGGTCGCTTTTCAGGAAGCGGTAGCGCGACTCGGTGTCCATCCAGAAGCGGTTGATGGCGCCCTCGATATCGCCAACGAGCGCCAGCGACGCGCCGTCGGGCAGGTAATCCAGCAGCGTCGAGGTCGAGTCGAAGAACAGCGGCAGGTAGTACTCGATACCGGCCGCGGCGATGCCGTTGCCGATGTCCCGGTAAATCGGCGAGCGTGATGGGTCGCCCTCGAAGCGTTCGCGCCAGCGGCCGCGAAAGCCCGTTCTTGCCGCTTCGTCCATCGGGAATTCGCGGCCCGGCAGCAGGCGTACTTCGCGCACCGGGTACAGCGAGCGCTGGGTGTCGGCATCGAACGTGCGGATCGATTCGATCTCGTCACCGAACAGGTCAAGGCGGTAGGGCAGGGCGGAACCCATCGGGAACAGGTCGATCAGGCCGCCGCGCACCGAGTACTCGCCCGGCGACATCACCTGCGACACGTTCGTGTAGCCGGCCAGTGTGAGCTGAGCCTTCAGGCGCACTTCGTCGAGGCGCTCGCCCTGGCGGAAGAAGAACGTGTAGGCCGCCAGGAACGACGGCGGCGCCAGGCGCACCAGCGCCGTGGTCGCCGGCACCATCAGCACATCGCACTGGCCGTTACGAATCTCGTGCAGCGTTGCCAGGCGTTCGGACACCAAATCCTGGTGCGGCGAAAACGCATCGTACGGCAGCGTTTCCCAATCCGGCAGCAGGTGGCAGGCCAGCTTGCCATCGGCGAACCACGGGATTTCATCGAGCAGCCGCTGGCCGTCGCTGGCATTGGCCACGACGACGGTGAGCATCTGGCCCTGGGCCTTGAGAGCAAGGGCGGCAACCGCCAGCGCATAGGCGTCGGACGAACCGTGGAGGAGCGGCAGGACGAAACGATGGCCTGCTTTGGGGAGGTGTTTCTCGAGGTCGAAAGGCATGCCGCGTGCTTGAAATATCCGTGAAAAAGGCGCTGGAAAGTGGTGGCCAATTATAGTCGAACGCGTGCCTGCTCGCCGCGCAGCGTGGAGAGCGGCAGCTTGTCGAGACGCCGAATCACGGGCATGATTGCGCTAACATAAACACCACGGAGACACGATGCGTCCTGCTTACACGGCCTTGCCACTGCTTGTTTCATGCCTGCTGAGCGCAGCAGCCAGCGCGGCGCCGCCAGCGCCGGTGGTCCTGCTGGGCGATGCGCCGCGACCCGGTGTCACCATCCTGGCGCTGGCGCCCGATACCACGCACCGGCTGGACGGCGAGAAGGTCAACGCTGACGCCGCGCTGCGCACGACGTTCCCGGATAGCGCCATCGAACTCGCGCGCAGCAAGCGGCCCGACGGCGCCACGGCGCTCACGCTGCAATGGCGCCAGATCTGGAAAAGCGGCGTGGCGCTGGAGACGGCCCCGCAGGACCTGCGGCCATTCCTCGCGCGCGGCACGCTGGCGTTCGACCTGAAGGTCGATGCGCTTGACGCTGGTGGCCTCATGGTCAAGGTCGGGTGCGGTCCATCCTGCGAACGTCAGGTGCCGTACGTGCTCCCGGGACGCGCCGCGCAGGGCAAGGGCTGGCAGCGCATCGTGCTGGCGCTGTCGTGCTTCGCTCGCGATGGCGACGATTTCTCACAGGTCGCTCGGCCGTTTGCGCTGGAAGGCACGGGCAGTGGCCAGGTCAGCATCGCCAACGTGGCCATCGCACCGGGCGGCACGCCCAACACGGCGTGCGCGGACTGGCGTACGGTGGCCGTCACGCCGGCCAAGCTCGACGAAGCCTGGTCGATCGACTGGTGGCTGCCCCGTCATCGCCAGAAACTGGACGAGGCGCAGCAGATGGTGCGCGCAGCGCGCAGCCCGCAACTGGTGTTCATCGGCGACTCGATCACACAGGGCTGGGAAAAGGAAGGGGCGCCCGTCTGGCAGACGCACTATGCGAAATTCAATGCGCTGGACCTCGGCTTTGGGGGCGATCGCACCGAAAACGTGTTGTGGCGACTGCAGAATGGCGCCGTCGACGGGCTCGATCCGAAGGTGGCGGTGCTGATGATCGGCACCAACAACACGGGCTTGCGCGGCGATTTTCCGGCCAATACCGTGGCGGGCATCCGCCGCAATCTCGACGAGCTTCGCCAGCGGCTGCCGCGCACACGCATCCTGCTGGTGGCGATCTTCCCGCGCGATGCGACGCCCGAGAGCCTGCTCCGGCGCACCAACGAAGCGATCAATGCGCAATTGCCATCGCTGGCCGATGGCAACCGGGTCGTGTTCCTGGACGTGAACCGTGCGTTCTTGGCGCCGGACGGTACGTTGAGCAAAACGATCATGCCCGACCTGCTGCATCCGAACGAAGCAGGCTACGCGATCTGGGCGAAGGCGATGCAGCCTGAACTGGATCGCCTGATGGCGCTGCCGCGGCTCTAGGGAATTGTGTCCGTGCGTTCGACGATGCGCCGGTTCGCGACGCCGAACGGCACATGCACCATCGGGATCGTGCCGCCCGGGCCGGATTTGAGATGCGTGAGCTGGTCATCGAAAAAGATGTGCGGCCTGAACACCGACAGCACACGCGCCTTGTCCATCCCGCCCAAAAAGAACGTCTCGTCGGCCGACACGCCCCAGCTGCCCAGCGTCGTGACGACGCGCTCGTGCGCCGGCGCACTGCGCGCCGTGATGATGGCAATGCGCACGATGCGGCGGTAGTCCGGGTCGGCCTGCTGGGCGTCGTGCTCGAGCTGCTGCAGCATGGCCAGCTTGCGAAACATCCCGGCCAGCGGGCCAGGTTGGTGCGGGCGCGCCATGTGCAGGGTTTCGTGGGCGTGGAACTCGCCCAGGTCGTTGTTGCGCTTGTAGACCGTTTCGGATTCGTCGTCGGCGATGACGCCGTCAAAGTCGAACGCCACCCGCAGCTCGATGTCGTCCTCCTCGTCGGCGATTGCGGACGGCAGCACGAGACCGGCCGGGTAATCGACCGCGATGGCGCTCTTGACGTCCTCTTCGTTCGCAGACAGGAACAGGGCGGTGTTGAATGCCGGCAGATACGGGTACGGCGACTTGCCGCTCATGAACACGGCGCGCGAAATGTCCAGGCCGTAGTGGGCGATTGAACGCATCACACGCAGGCCCGTCTCGGGCGAATTGCGCGAGAACAGCACCACTTCAACGGGCGCCTGTTGCGGGAAGCACCGGTTGAGGCTCAGGAAGCGCCGGATGAACGGGAACGCGACGCCGCGCGCCAGGATCACGTCGCGCTGGCGCGCCTGGTGGCTGCGGTAGGCTTCCGGGCCCTCGTCCAGATACACCTGGTGCGAGTCGGACAGGTCGAACAGCGCGCTGGAGGCGACGCCAATGACGAGTTTTTCTTCGATGGGAAAGGGCATTCAGGCGTCCTGCCGGTTGGCGTTGTCGGTGTCGTTGAAGGTATCGTAGACCTGGCGCAGGCCTGCGGGCAAGGCGGCCACGGTGCCCACGAATGCCGGCTGGCCGCCCCCGGCCAGCATGTGCAGCTTGGCCAGGCCGTCGGCTTCACCGAGCGCAGCGGGCAGATTGGTGGACACAGTTGCGGCGTCGCCCAGATGGGCAATGGCGTGGCCGATGGCCGGTGGCAGTTCCCACTGGCCGGCAATCCCGGCCGAGATCAGGCGCGCGGCGTGCACCAGGCGCAGGCCGAAGGCGTCGCTGTCGGGCAGGCCGCCGGTGGGCAATAAGCCATCGATCACGCGCAGCGCCACGATCAGGCCGACATTGTGCATCAGCCCCGCCAGATAAGCTTCGAACGGATCGGCGCCGTGGTTTGGGGCCAGCAGGCTGGCCGCCTGCGCGCATTTCTCGGACTGGTTCCACAATTGCGGCGCGACGAGGCGCGCCAGGCGGCTGGTCTGCAGGCTGATAATCCGGCGAAACGCCACGCGCGCCAGCAGCATGCGCAGGCCGTTCTGGCCAAGCAGCAGCAGTGCCCCTTCGAGGTTGCGCACAGGCGAACCTGGCTGGTAGTACGGGCTGTTGACTTCGCGGAGGACTTCCGCGACCAGCACGGCGTCCTGCGCCACCTGGCGCGCAAGATCAACCGATGAAGCGGCGTCGTTACGCAGGCTGCGTAGCACTTGCGGAATGACTGCCGGCACGCGCGGCACGAGCGTGCTGGCGGTGTGCGGATCGCGCACGAGCCGCGCCAGTTCATCGAGTACCAGGGTTTCGTCGCCCGCAGCGCCCGTCACGTGTGGACCGGCCAGCCAGTGAAAAAATGCGAGATCCAGGTCAAGCGCGGGCTGCTCTTGGGCGAACGGCATGATCACCGCTACAGACGGCGGCAAGGTAGAGGGGGAGGGATCATGGTCGACAGGCCCTGTGGGCGCGGCGCCAAACAGGCGTGCAAGCCAGCGCTTCATGGGGAGGGCACTACGAGAGGTATGGGCATGGAGCGATTCTACCGCGCCAGCCAGACGCACGACCGGAGACCCGGCCATGCGTGAATCGCATTACTGCTTCGTGTCCGAGCTGGTCGTCGTGTGACCAGTGTTGGTTGGCGTGCTGGCGGTGCCAGTAGCCATCGGCGCACCGGTATTGGCGCCATTGGTCGGGGTAATGCCCATCTGCGCATCGACCGTCGCGTTGCCGGTCGAGCCAGCAGCCGTGGTGCCCATCGAGGACGAACCGCTGCTGCTGGTGCCCATGGTGTCGGTGGTGTTGCAACCGGCCAGTGCGAAGGCCATGATGCCGCCAATGAGTGCAGTGTGAAGAGTTTTCATAGCATTGCTCCTTGAGAGTGGAATGACATGGTCAGGTGCGGCCACCCGGAGGTGACCGACTGACTACCCACGCTCACGGTGTGCAGCAGTGGGTTCGTGCTTCTGCTTCTGCTTCCGGATCAGCGGCCGGTGGCCGAGTTGGTGACTGGCTCGTTGTTGCTGGTGGTGCCCGAGGCGCTGTTCACGCCGGTGGCACCGGTGGCGCCCGAATTCCAGCTACCCTGGCCTGCGGTGGTGCTTGGGGTCTGCACCGAGCCGGTGGTCGACATCGTGCTGCTCGAGCCCGACATGCTGTCGGTCGTCTTGCTTGGCGTATCGCATGCTGCCAGCCCAAAAGCCATCATGCCTGCGATCAGTGCGGTTCCGAGGGTGCGTGTCATGGTTGTCTCCGTGATGATTAAGTTGTCTCATCATCAAGCAGCCGCGGGTTTACACGAATAGGAACGGAGAGTTCATTCTTGTAGGACGACACGCTCAGCGAACGTCAGCGCAGGCGTCAGTACAAGGCTCAGTCCAGGCGTCAATGAACTTCTGCGTCGTGGGTAGCCAGCCAGTCCAGCAGCTCGGGGGCTGGTAACGGCCTGCTGTAGAAGTAGCCCTGCACTTTGTCGCACAGGTGGTTGCGCACCACATCCAGCTGCGACTGCGTTTCGATGCCCTCGGCCACCGTGGTCATCCCCAAGCTGCGGGCAACCTTGACGGTGGCTTCGATCAGCACGCGATGATGGGCGCTGGTATCGGCCTGGCAGACAAACGAGCGATCGATCTTGACCGTGTCCACGGGCAGCAGGTGCAGGCTCGACAGCGATGAATAACCGGTACCGAAGTCGTCCAGCGCCAGCTGGATGCCCAGCGTCTTCAGGTCGTGCAGGCGCTGCTGGATATCCTGGTCCTGGGCGGCGAGGCTTTCGGTCACTTCCAGCTGCAGGCAGCCCGGCGGCATGCCGGTGTCGCGCAGGATCCGCCGTACGCCGTCGATCCAGCCCGGTTGGGCGAGCTGCGCACGCGACAGGTTCACGGCCATCAGGCCGGGTGCGCGCTCGCCCAGGCGCGCGCGCCAGTCAAGAAAATCACGGCAGGCGCGTTCGAGGACGAAGTCGCCCAGCATGCCGATCAGGCCGCATTCCTCGGCTACTTCGATGAAGTCGATCGGTGGTACGATGCCGCGCACCGGATGGCGCCAGCGCACCAGCGCCTCGACACCGGCGGCGTAATCGACGCCACCGCACGGCAGCAGGCGCACGACCGGCTGGTAGACGACAAACAGCTGTTCTTCGACCAGGGCCTGGCGCAGTTCGGCTTCGATGCCGGCGCGGCGCGCGGCGCGTTCGCGCATGCTCGGCGCGAATACCATGTGGCGGTTGCCGCCGGCCCGCTTGGCCTCGACCATCGCGATGCCGGCGTCGCGCAGCACGTCGTCTGGCTCGCGCAGGGCAATCTCCGGGTCGTCCAGGCTCCAGGCCAGGCCGACGCTGGCGCCGCAGACGATGTCGTGGCCATCCACCAGATACGGGTGGGCCAGCGCGTCGAGCAGGCGCAGCGCGATGCGTTCGGCATCGGCGCGTCCGCGCAGGCCGTCGAGCAGGACGACGAATTCGTCGCCGCCCGTGCGGGCTGCCAGCTGGCCGGCCTGCGTGCCTGGTTCGATGCGGCCCAGTGCCGGGCGCAGCGCGCCGCGCAGGCGATCGGCCATGTGCATCAGCAGATGGTCGCCCACGGCCTGGCCCAGGCTGTCATTGAGCTGGCGGAAGCGATCGCAATTGAGTGTCAGCACCGCGAAGCCGACGTCGGACACCGGCAGCGCCAGCAGGTGCTGCAGCGCGTCGCGCACTGCCTCGCGGTTGGGCATGCGGGTCAGGGTGTCGGTGCGGGCAGCACTGCGCAGGCGGCGCGACAGTACCTCTTGTTCGCGCTGCACTTCGAACGTGGCGTCGGCCACGGTCGCCATCAGGCGCTCGGGGTCGAGCTTCATCAGGTTGAGTGCCAATACCTGCAGGCTGCCGCTGGCCGCGTGCGGCACGCCCACCGGCAGGCGCAAGCCTTCGCAGATCATGCCGGACGGTTCGAGAAATGCCTCGACCATGGTTGCCAGGTGCGGCGCCACGGGCGCTAGCACGTCGAACAGGTTGTCCAGGCCCTGCGCGGTGGCCAGCGGCATCAGGAGCCGCGACGCCATCGGGTTGAGCATGTCGACTGTGCCGTCGAGCGAGGTCTGGGCCAGGCCGATCGGCGCCCGGTACAGGAACTGCACCAGCGCTTCGTAGGCATCGACCGCCTCGTGCTGCACTTTAGGCTCCATCGAGCGCCTCCTGGGGGGCAGCGACGGTGTCCGGCTGCCAGGCCAGCGCGCGGTTGCGGCCGGCGCGCTTGGCCGTGTACAGGGCCTGGTCGGCCTGCTTGATGAGCAGGTCGACGCCGCCATGGCCGTCGAGGGCGACTGCCACGCCGGCGCTGATCGTGCACACGATCGCCTGGCCGTCGAAGCTCTTGGCATCCAGCGCGACGCGCGCGCACAGGCGTTCGGCCAGATCCAGCGCGTGCGCCAGGTCGGTCGAGGGCAGCAGCACGGCGAATTCCTCGCCGCCGATGCGCGCCACGACATCGACTTCGCGGAAGAAGTCGAGCAGGATCGCTGCCAGGTGCTGCAGCACGGCGTCGCCGCCCGGGTGCCCGTAGCGGTCGTTGATGGCCTTGAAGTGGTCGGCGTCGAGGATGATCATCGCCGTCGGCCGCGGCGCGGCGCGGCTGCGTTCGAATTCCTGGCTGGCGGCGTCGAACAGCGCGCGGCGGTTGGCCAGACCAGTGAGGTGGTCGCTGAACGCCTCGCGCCGGCGCCGCTCGGCGATGTCGCGCTTGTCGCTCACATCGCGCAGGATCAGGCAGTAGGCCGGGCCCTCTTCGCAGGGCAGGCTCGGGGCGCCATCGGCGGCTTCGCGGTCGGCTTCCGGCAATGGCGCGATCATCACGCTGCCCCAGAATGCGCTGCCGTCGGCGCGCAGCAGGCGGCTTTCGTCCAGCGCCCAGCCGTCGGCATCGGCTTCGCGCAGGCGGTCCAGCGCGCGCTCGGGCGTGATCGCATCGTTGGGATAGAACATCGTGTAGCTCTGGCCCTCGGCGGCGGGGCCGAAGCCGGTCACGCGGCCGATGCTCGGGTTCCATTCGCACAGGCGGCCCTGGGAGTCCAGGCTGGCCAGTGCGTAATCGGTGATGCCGGTCAGGACCGCATTGAGCCAGGCGTCGTTCTGCCGCTGGCGGCATTCGCGCCGCACCTGCTCGGTGATGTCGTCGATAACGGCCATGATGCGGCTGGCGTCGAGCCGCAGCAGCGTGATCGACAGGATCTGCGGCATGCGCTTGCTGCAGCCGCTGCCGGCATGCAGGTGCACGTGCATGCCGTCGCAGATCTTGCCACTCTGGACCGTGCTTTGCTGGCACAGGTTGCGCAGGTCGGGCGCGATGTCCTCGAGCGCGACGAACAGATTATCGAGCCCGCCATTGCGCGAGTGCGGCATCAGGAGCTGGGCCGCGATCGGGTTGATCATGGCGATTTCGCCATCGGCGTCGAGCTGTACCAGCCCAACCGGGGCGAGATACAGGAACTGGATCAGCGCCTCGTATTCCGCGCTGAGCTGGGCGAGGTCGTCAGTCACTTTGGCTGCCGCTTGACAAGAACGTAACGCGTGGCGCTGCCCGGGGTGGACAGCAGGCGCAGGGCGACTTTGACGGGACGCATGCGCAGCGTCAGGACGTAGTCGATGGTTTCATCGAGCGCACTGTTCTGTTCCAGCGCGTCATCGAAACGCTGCGCCACCATGAAGTTGTTCATGCATGGTGCGACGTTGGTAAACAGCGGCTGGCCCAGGACGCGCTGCGGCGACAGGCCGGCGGCTTGCGACTCGAACGCGTTGTACCGGTTGACCTCGGTGTTCGCGTCGAAACCGATGACGCCGAAATCGAGCTGGTCCAGTTCTTCAGGAGAACACGCGTCGAGTCGGCTGGCCATCTCGGGAAAGTCAAAGGCAAAAGTCATGAATTGGGTGCCGACGCGCGGCCATTGGATATTGGTCATCGATGTTGCCATGTGCAATAAACGCGTGTCAATTGCCCAGTTGCAACAATTCACTATTTAATTGCGAGAATGCGTCTTTCACCACAGTCCGCGGCAAATTGACAGCCCCGTGTTTCAACGTCACCATGCCTTCCTCTTCATGTTCTCACATTTCATGACATATACACCGGATGATGCGGCCCGTTGGTGGCGCGACGGGACGGGCTTGCAGCGCGTGGTTGCCGACCTGCTGGGCGCTGAACTGGCGGCGCTGCGGCCCGGCAGGCAGACGCTGGCGCAGCCCTGGCCGGCGTCGCTCGATCTGCGCGCGGACCTGGGCGCCGATTCCCTCGAGCTGATGGGACTGGCGTCGGCGCTGGAAACCCAGTTGCACCTGCAGGGGACGGCCGACGCGCCGCTGCTGAAGCACACGCGTCTGGGTGACTGGCTGGATGCGGCGCGCGCTGGCCTGGATGCCCACGGCAGCGCGCTGACGTTTCGTACCTCGGGCAGCAGCGGCGCGCCCAAGCCATGCACGCATCGGCTGGACTTGTTGTGGCAAGAAGTCGAGGCGCTCGCCCAATTGCTGCCCGGCCGCCGGCGCATCGTGAGTCTCGTGCCGGCGCACCATATCTATGGCTTCCTGTTCACGGTCCTGCTGCCGCGCCGCCTGGGGATCGACGCTGTGTGCGACCTGCGCGGCCATGCACCGGCGGCGCTGGCGGCCCAATTGACGGCGGGTGACCTCGTCATCGGGTATCCCGACCTGTGGCGTGCGTTCGGCCAGGCTGCGGGAGCGCTGGCGCCGGACGTCGTCGGCGTGACGTCGACGGCGCCGTGCCCGCTAGATGTGGCCCGCGCCGCGCTCGGCACGGGGCTGGCGCGGCTGGTGCAGGTGTATGGCAGTTCCGAGACCGCCGGCGTCGGCTGGCGCGATGAACCGGAGGGCGCCTATATGCTGTTTCCGTACTGGTCGCGCACTGGTCAGGGCGATGGCCTGACGCGCCAGTGTCCGGACGGGACGCGCCAGCCAGCCCTGTTGCAGGACCGGCTGGCTTGGCGTGACGACGGGCGTTTCCAGCCGGACGGGCGCATCGACCAGGCGGTGCAGGTCGGTGGCGTCAATGTGTTTCCCGGTTATGTGGCCGATGTGCTGCGGCTGCATCCGGCGGTGCTGGAGGCGAGCGTGCGCCGCATGCGCCCTGATGAAGGCGAGCGGCTCAAGGCCTTCGTGGTGGTGCGTGACGGCGTTACGCTTGATGCCGGTTTGCAGGCCGATTTGAACGCCTGGCTGAGCGAGCGCCTGATGGCGCCCGAATGCCCGGCGGCGTATTCGTTCGGGCCGCGCCTGCCGCGTGGGGCGAGCGGCAAGCTGGCCGACTGGATCATCGACAGCGACGTCTAGGGAACTCGCGGCGTGCGCGCGTCTACAGCGCGACGAAGGTCTCGAAGCCGCCAAAGAACATGCGCTTGACGTCGAACGGCACGCCACCCGGCTGCATCATCGCGGCCAGGCGCGGATCGTTCATGACTTTTTCGTTGACCGCATCGCGATGGGCCCGTGATTCGTAGACGGCCCAGGCGAGGATCACCGTTTCGCCTTCTTTGAGCTGTACGCTCTGCGGGAACGACGTGCGTTCGCCGGACGAGACGTCGTCGGCGATCCATTCACGGTATTCGAGCGCGCCATGCTCGCGCCAGACGGCGCCGGCCAGTTGGGCCTGGGCGCGGTACGTTTCGATGCTGGAGGTGGGAAGCGGAAGGACAAAACCATCGACATATGCCATGTGGATCTCCCTGGACGGTTGGATGCGCGGCGCGCGTCTGTGACCCACCAGTACACGGCCCACGAGGTTCCCGACGGTGCTGCCGGGAACATCAGGCTACCACAGGGTGTTGTCGGGTGGTGGCGCTTGCGGGGGCTGTTGCGGCGGCAGCGCTGGCGGCTGCGGTGCTTGCGGTGCCGGCTGCGGTGATTGCTGCGGCGGCTGCGCCGGCGGCGCGACATTGGGCAGCGCCTCGAGCGGCGACGGTCCATCGAGCGGTGCGTCGTCGAGCGGTTGCTGGAACTCGTCGACCGGCGCGGCTGGCGGCGCGACTGCGATGTCGATGGTGCGGGTCTCGACCGCGTCGGCGTATTCGGGATAGATCCAGTCGCGGCCATCGTTGACCAGGTCGTCCGGTGGCGTGCGCTCCTGCGGCGGGACCTTGGCCAGCGCTACGCGCATGTAGTCGATCCAGATCGGCATCGCCAGCGTCGAGCCGAATTCGCGGCCGCCCAGCGAGCGCGGTTCGTCGTAGCCCATCCACGATACGGCCACCACCTTGCCCGCGTAGCCGGCAAACCAGCCATCGATCGCATCGTTCGTGGTGCCGGTTTTGCCGGCCAAATCGGTGCGGCCCAATTGCTTGGCCGAGCCGGCGGCAGTGCCGAAGCGGGCCACGTCGCGCAGCATGCTGTCGACGACGAAGGCATTCCTCGCCGTGATGACGCGGTTGGCTTCCTGCGGGCCCTGGGATGGCGGCACTTCAGCAATCACGCTGCCATTGCCGTCGACGATGCGCTGGATCAGGTAGGGCTTGACGCGGTAGCCGCCGTTGGCAAACACCGAGTACGCGCCGGCCAGCTGCAGCGGCGTGACGGCGCCCGTGCCCAGCGCCATCGTGTAGTTGCGCGGATGGCGTGCCAGGTCGAAGCCGAAGTGCTCAAGGTACTGGTGCGCGAAATCGACCGACACCGCGCGCAGCACGCGCACTGTCGGGACGTTCTTGGATTTGACGAGCGCCTGGCGCAGCGTGACTTCGCCGTCGAACACGCCATCGTCGTTTTGCGGGCGCCACGGATTGTCTTCGCTGGCGCCGGGCAGTTCGATCGGCGCATCGAGAATGCGGGTCGTGGGCGAATAGCCTTTTTCAAGGGCGGCCGAATACACGAACGGCTTGATGCTCGATCCCGGCTGGCGCCACGCCTGCGTGACGTGGTTGAACTTTTGCAGGTTGTAGTCGAAACCGCCGACCAGCGCGTGGTAGGCGCCAGTGTCAGCGTCGATCGCCACGAACGCCGCCTCGACCTGCGGCACCTGCACGATGGCCCAGTCACCGGCCTTGTCCTTGCTGACGCGGATGACCGCGCCCGGTGTGATCTGCAGCGACTCGCGCGCCGTCGGCTGCAAGCCGGGGCTGGCGAATTTCAGGCCGGCGCCCTTGATGACGATGTCTTCGCCGGACAGCAGCGTCACCCGCACCTGGCTCGTGCTGGCCGCCAGCACGACGCCGGCCAGCAAGCCGTCGCTGGAGCGGCGCGCCTGCAGTGCATCGGCAATCGCCTCGTCGCGCTGTTCAGGGTCAGATGGCAGCTCGACGCGCGCCTCGGGGCCGCGGTAGCCATGGCGGCCATCGTAGGCCAGCACGTTGCGGCGCACCGATTCATACGCGGCCTTTTGCTCGGCCGCGCGGATCGTCGTCGTGACCACGATGCCGCGCGTGTAGGCTTCTTCGCCGAACTGTTCGTAGACCGCCTGGCGCGCCAGCTCCGCGACATACTGGGCCGGCGTGTCGAATTTCTGGCCGGCGTCGCGCTTGACGCGCAGCGGTTCGGCCAGCGCCGCGGTGTACTGCGCCTGGGTGATCGTGCCCAGTTCGAGCAGGCGCTTGAGGATGGCGTGCTGGCGCGCCGCCGCGCGTTTCGGGTTTGATACCGGATTGGTGCGCGCGGGATTCTGCGGCAGGCCGGCGAGCATCGCCGTCTCGGCCAGCGACAGCTGATCGAGCGTCTTGCCGAAGTAGCTGCGCGCGGCGCTCGAAAAACCGTACGAGCGCTGGCCCAGGTAGATCTGGTTCATGTACAGCTCGAGGATCTGGTCCTTGGTCAGCGAGCCTTCGATCTTGTAGGCCAGGGCGACTTCGGTCAGTTTGCGCGAGAGCGTCTTCTCGTTGGTGAGGAAGAAGTTGCGGGCGACCTGCATCGTGATGGTGGATGCGCCCTGGCGGAAGCCGCCGCGCAGGTTGGCGCGGGCTGCGCCCATCGCGCGGATGAAGTCGATGCCGCCGTGTTCATAGAAACGCGTGTCCTCGATCGCGAGCACAGCGCTTTTCATCATGGCGGGGATCTTCGTGATCGGCACGAAGTCGCGGTGCTCGACGCCGAACTGGCCGATCAGTACATTGTCCTGCGTGTAGATGCGCAGCGGGATCTTGGGGCGGTAGTCGGTGACGGCGTCGATCGCCGGCACCTTGGGGCTGATCGCGCTCCACACGCCGATGGCCAGGCCGGCCGCGATCAGCACCAGCGCAGCGAAAAAGATCAGCACGTACGCGTACGCGCGCTTCATGCCCAGCAGGGTTTTTGCGGACTGTTGGTTGGTCGCTTTCAATGCCGAACTCTCACTCTAAAACTTGCTGCAAGCCACGTGGTGGGCCAGGATCGGGCGATTATAGTCCGCTTTCGGCGCGCGCTTTCTTTCCGTACGTGCATGTGCGATATTCCTGCTTTCGGTTCGTCCGCAGTGGCGAGCTACGCCCGACAACAAGGACACCATGCCGCCCGATTCAAGCTTCAAACCGTATATTCCCGCTCATGCCCAGCTGGCTGAAATGACGCCACGCGCCCTGATCATGGGCGTCATCCTCGGCATGATCTTCGGCGCGTCGTCGCTGTACCTGGTGCTCAAGGTTGGCCTGACCGTCAGCGCCTCGATCCCGGTAGCGGTCATCGCCATCACGCTGTTCGGCGTGGCCAAGCAACTGGGCGCACGCGAATCGACGATCCTCGAAAACAGCATCGCGCAGACAGCCGGTTCGGCCGGCGAATCGCTGGCCTTCGGCCTGGGCGTAACCATGCCGGCGATCCTGATCCTGGGCTTCGACCTGGAAATCTCGCGCGTGCTGCTGGTGGGCGTGCTCGGTGGCCTGCTCGGCATCCTGATGATGATCCCGCTGCGCCGCACGCTGATCGTCGACCAGCACCGCGAACTGAAATACCCGGAAGGCACGGCCTGCGCCGAAGTGCTCAAGGCCGCGGCGACTGACGTTTCGCGCGACGCGGCGGGCGAAGTACGCATCGCCGGCAGCGACGCGGTGCGTATCGCCAAGCGCCGCGCAATGCTGATCTTCGGGGGCTTTGGCATCGGCATCCTGTACAAGACGCTCAGCGTGTCGTTCAAGGGCTGGCGCGACACGGTCAACTTCGAGTTCGGCGCGCCGCTCAAGACGGGCAGCATCGGCGCCGAGATCTCGCCCGAGCTGGTGGGCGTGGGCTATATCATCGGCCCGCGCATCGCGTTCACGATGGCGGCCGGCGGCGTGCTGGCGTCGCTGATGCTGGTCCCGATGATCAAATTCTTCGGCGAGCTGGCCAGCACGCCGCTCTCGCCCGGCACGATCCCGATCCGGGACATGACGGGCGACGATATCCGCAGCGCCTACATTCTCTACATCGGCGCCGGTGCTGTGGCCACGGGCGGCCTGATCTCGCTGGCGCGCTCGCTGCCGACGATCTGGAACGGCTTGCGCGGCGGCCTGGCCGGCATGAAGAACAGTCGCGACGCCGTAGTTGATACCTCCTTGCGTACCGACCGCGACATCCCGATGAAGTGGGTCGTCATCGGATGCCTCGCGATCGTCGCCGTCATTTCGCTGGCCGCGCCGCTGCACATGAACGTGCTCGGCGCAGTGCTGATCCTGGTGTTCGGCTTTCTGTTCGCGACCGTCTCGTCGCGGCTCGTGGGCGAGATCGGGTCGTCGTCCAATCCAATTTCTGGCATGGCCGTGGCCACGCTACTGTTTACCTGCCTGATCTTCCTGCTGATGGGCTGGACGGGCGGCCAGTATTACGTGACGGCGCTGTCGGTCGGCGCAATCGTCTGCATCGCCGCCAGCAATGCCGGCACGACGTCGCAGGATCTGAAGACCGGCTACCTGGTCGGATCCACGCCGCGCATGCAGCAGTACGCGATCCTGTGCGGCGCGTTTGCATCGGCGCTGATCCTGGGGCCGGTGCTGCTCAAACTGAACGACGCGGGCACCGTGTACGTGCCGGCAGCGCAGGTGGCGCCAGGCCTGACGGTCGATGCGTCGAAGCTGACCGACACCGGCACGCTGCACGGCCCGCAGGCCGACACGGACAAGAACACCTATAAAGTCTGGCACAAGACCGACACGGTTGGCGGCCCCGCCGGCAAGTACTTCGTCGACAACGCAGGCAAGGCCGTGTATCTGGTCGACCCGGGCATCAACGGTCACCACAAGACGCGGCCCGATGGCACCGAAGTGAAGAAATACGATGCGCCGAAAGCGGTGCTGATGTCGTACATCATCAAGGGCATCCTCGACCGAGAGCTGCCGTGGACGCTGGTGCTGTTTGGCGTGATGATCGCGATCGTGCTGGAAATGGCGGGGATCGCATCGCTGGCGTTTTCGGTGGGTGTCTACCTGCCGCTGGTGGCGACGCTGCCGATCGCGATTGGCGGCACCGTGCGCTGGCTGGCGGATCGCCGCAACAACAAGCTGCCGCAGAACGTGGGCCTGAACGAAGAAGAACGCCAGGCCGCGAACGACCGCAGTTCGGGCGTGCTGCTGGCATCGGGCTATATCGCCGGCGGCGCGCTGGCCGGGATCATCATCGCGATTACGGCGGGCGTGCTGACGGACTTCGACGCCGCCGCTGCGCGCTGGGCCGAAGCGTACAACCCGTTCTTCGCAGGCGACAGCGCGAACGTCCTGAGCATGCTGCCGTATGCAGTGATCGTTGGGCTGCTGTTCTGGGTCGCGCGTGAGAAGGCCGTACGGTAGGGTGGACGGGTCCCCCGTCCACGCGTTCAAGAGTCCAACATCGCATCACAACGCCGCCTTGATGTGAACGCGTGGGCGGCATAGCCGCCCACCCTACATCTCAAGGTGGTTGAAATAAAAAACGGCGGCCCGCAGGCCGCCGTTTTTATTGGTACGTAGCGCTGTTACTTCACGCCATGCATCAGCTTCTGGATCACCGGTGCCAGCAGCACCAGCAGGATGCCGCCGCCCAGCAGCGACAGGAGGCCGAAGTTGTAGCCGTCGAGCGCCGACGCCACCGTCATGCCGGTTTCACCCGAGACGTGCGAGGCGAAGATGCCCGACAGGTTGTTGCCGATACCGGTCGACAGGAACCAGCCGCCCATGCCCAGGCCGACGAGGCGGGTAGGGGCCAGCTTGGTGACCATCGACAGGCCGATTGGCGACAGGCACAGCTCACCGACCGACTGGATCACGTACACCGCGAACAGCGTCCAGAACGGGATCTTGCCGTTACCGTCGATCAGCTGCGACAGTGCGTAGACCAGCAGGCCGAACGCGATGCCGTTGAAGATCAGGCCCAGGCCGAACTTGCGCGGGATCGATGGGTTGGCGTTGCGCTTGCCGAGCCACACCCAGACGGCAGCGATGATCGGTGCGAAGACGATGATGGCCACCGAGTTCACCGACTGGAACCAGGCGACAGGGAAGGTCCAGCCATTCAGGTCGCGGTCGACGATGTTATCGGCCAGGAAGGTGAACGAGCTGCCGGCCTGCTCGAAGAAGCACCAGAACAGGACGTTGAAGAAGAAGATGATCATCATCGCCCAGGTCTTGTCGCGGGCGACTTTGCCTTCGCGGATACCTTCGATGATCAGCATCGCGGCCAGGCCGATGAACAGCACCGTCAGCAGGATCTGCAGGTTGGCAGCGCCAGCTTGCAGCAGCATGTAGACGATCGGGATCACGATCAGCGAACCAACGATGACGACGGCCAGGCGCTTCGGGCTGGCCAGTTCGCCGACCGGTGCGCCGATGCCCTGGAGCGTCTTGCGGCCGATGAAGAACCAGACCAGCGAGATCAGCATGCCGATGCCCGAGGCCAGGAACACGATCTTGTAGGCTGGCATGGCGGCAGTGCCGAACACTTTTTCAGCCAGCAGCTGGGTCAGGATCGGTGCAAAGAATGCGCCGACGTTGATGCCCATGTAGAAGATGGTGAAGCCGGAATCGCGACGCGTGTCGTTCAGCGCGTACAGCTGGCCGACCATGGCCGAGATGTTCGGTTTGAACATGCCGTTACCGACGATGATGGTCGCCAGGCCCAGCTTGAACACGTCCTGGTTCGGGATCGAAATCATGAACAGGCCGGCCGCCATGAAGATGGCACCGACCAGGATCGAGCGTTGATAACCGATGACGCGGTCGGCCACGTAGCCGCCGAAGACGGCGCCGGCATACACCAGCGCGAGGTAGGAACCGTAGGTGAGGTTGGCACTGGCCTGGCCAGCCGCGTCGCCGGCATAGAACTGGCCGACGATGTAGAGGACGAGTGCCCAACGAATGCCATAGAAAGCGAAGCGCTCCCAGAATTCCGTCATGAACAGCATCCACAGCGGTGCTGGATGGCCCATGATCTGCTTGAACTCTGGAAGAGGTCCCCGAGCTGGGGTAGTAGCTGCACCGCTCATGCGGTTCCTCCCGAAAATGTAATGACAAGGTAATTGTTATATGGCGCTATTCGACGGGCGAACGTTCCAATAGGCACGCATTCTAGTGCATATCCTGCATCATACGAAGCTTTTTTGCCGGTGCGCCAACGGGTCCCGAACATGGTGCACTGCACCCTGTTTTGGGGCGCGCATGCGCCATCGGATTGGCGTATATTGCTGTACAGGACGGTCAGATTATTGGCAGTCCGCATCACAGAATCGAACGAGGACATCAGACCATGACGCAAGCAGCAAGTGAATTACCCGTAGTAGATACCGAGCTGTCCCCCGAAAGCCGGCAAGTCGTCGACACGCTGATTTCGCCGGAAGGCCAGCTCGAAGTGCTGTCCAAATCCGAAGTCAGCAAGCTGCTCGACACCGGCCGCACCGGCCTGTACGACGTGTTTCGCAAATGTGCGCTTGCAGTACTCAACAGCGGCAGCGACATCGACGACGGCAAGGAACTGCTCGAGCGGTACGCGAGCTTCGACATCAGCATCCTGCAGCGCGAGCGCGGCATCAAGCTCGATATCCGCGGCGCGCCGGCCAGCGCGTTCGTCGATGGCAAGATGATTCGCGGGATTCACGAGCACCTGTTCGCCGTACTGCGCGACATCGTGTTTGTCAATTTCGACGTCACCGACAATCCGAAGTTCGACCTGACCCGCACTGACGGCATCACCGACGCCGTCTTCCATATCCTGCGCAATGCCAATGTGCTGCAGGCGCAGCGCAATCCGAATCTGGTCGTGTGCTGGGGCGGGCACTCGATCTCGCGCATCGAGTACAACTACACGAAGAAGGTTGGCTACGCGCTGGGCCTGCGCGAACTCGATATCTGCACCGGCTGCGGCCCGGGCGCGATGAAGGGGCCGATGAAGGGCGCCACGATTGGCCACTCGAAACAGCGCCTGTCGGGCGGGCGGTATCTGGGCATCTCGGAGCCGGGCATCATCGCGGCCGAATCCCCGAACCCGATCGTCAACGACCTGGTGATCATGCCGGATATCGAAAAGCGTCTCGAAGCCTTCGTGCGCACCGGCCACGGCATCGTCGTGTTCCCGGGCGGCGCGGGCACGGCCGAGGAAATCCTGTACATCCTGGGTATCCTGCTGCATCCCGATAATGCCGAGATCCCGTTCCCGCTGATCTTCACCGGCCCGGCATCATCGCGCGACTACTTCACGCAGATCGACGCCTTCCTGGCGTTGACGCTGGGCGAGGCGGCGCAGAAGCGCTACCAGATCATCATCGACGATCCGGATGCGGTGGCGGTGGCGATGGTCAAGGGCATCAGCGAAGTGAGGGCCTTCCGCAAGGCGCACAGCGATGCCTACTATTACAATTGGCGCCTGAAGATCGACCACGAATTCCAGAAGCCGTTCCGTCCGACGCACGAGAACATGCGCAACCTCGACCTGCACCGGGGCATCCCGACGCACCTGCTGGCGGCAAACCTGCGCCGGGCGTTTTCGGGCGTCGTGGCCGGGAATGTGAAGGAAGAGGGGATCCGCGCGATCGAGCAATTCGGCAAATACGAGATCCGTGGCGAAGCCGCCATCATGGGGCCGATGGATGCGCTGCTGGCGTCGTTTGTCGAACAAAGCCGCATGAAGTTGCCGGGCAAGGCGTACACGCCGTGCTACACGATCGTGCAATAGACCTGATCCCACCGGCCCGCGCAACCTTGCACGTCGTTCCCGCGAAGGCGGGAACCCAAGTACGTCGCACCGCCACCATGCTCACTCTTAGCGGCCAAACAGGCATCCTTGGATTCCCGCCTTCGCGGGAATGACGTGTGCAAGGCGCCTGGTAGTGTTCGCTGGTCACGGCGGACAATAAAAAAGGCCGCCCGAAGGCGGCCTTTTTCATGCAAGCGTCAACGCCCCGACACTCAGTCTTCCTTGCGCAGGTGCGGGAACAGCAGCACGTCGCGAATGTTCGGCGAATCGGTAATCAGCATCATCAGGCGGTCGATGCCGATGCCGCAACCACCTGCCGGCGGCATGCCGTATTCGAGCGCGCGGATGTAGTCGGCGTCGTAGAACATCGCCTCTTCATCGCCCGCATCCTTGGCTTCGACCTGCGCCAGGAAGCGCGCTGCCTGGTCTTCAGGATCGTTCAGCTCCGAGAAACCGTTGGCGATCTCGCGGCCGACCATGAACAGCTCGAAGCGCTCGGTCACGCCAGCGCGGGTGTCCGATGCGCGCGCCAGTGGCGAGACTTCGGCCGGGTAGTCGACGATGAAGGTCGGCTCCCACAGCTGCGCTTCGGCGGTTTCTTCGAACAGCGCCAGTTGCAGCGCGCCCAGGCCGGCGGTGGCGAATGGCTTGACGCCAAACTTCTTCAGTTCGGTCTTGATGAACTCGGCGTCGTTCAGTTGCTCGGGCGTGTAGCCCGGCGCGTACTTGTCGATCGCTTCGATGATCGTCAGGCGCTGGAATGGCTTGGACAGGTCCAGCTCACGGCCACCGTACGACAGCACGGCGCTGCCATGTGCGTCGACCGCAGCCTGGCGAATCACCTGTTCGGTGAAGTTCATGATCCATTTGTAGTCGGTGTACGCCGCATAGAATTCCATCATCGTGAATTCAGGGTTGTGACGGACCGAGACGCCTTCGTTGCGGAAGTTGCGGTTCACTTCGAACACGCGATCGAACCCGCCGACCACCAGGCGCTTGAGGTACAGCTCCGGTGCGATGCGCAGGTACATTTCCATGTCCAGCGCATTGTGGTGCGTGACGAACGGCTTGGCTGCGGCGCCGCCCGGGATGGGGTGCAGCATCGGCGTTTCGACTTCCATGAAGCCGTTGTCTTCCATGAAGCGGCGCATCGACGACATCGCGGCGGTGCGCGCCTTGAACGTGCGGCGCGTGTCTTCGTTCATGATCAGGTCGACGTAACGCTGGCGGTACTTGGTTTCCTGGTCGGCCAGGCCATGGAACTTGTCCGGCAGCGGGCGGATCGCCTTGGTGATCAGGCGCAGCTGGCTGACCTTGACCGTGAGTTCGTCGACCTTGGTCTTGAACAGCGTGCCTTCGACGCCCAGAATGTCGCCCAGGTCATAGCTGCGCAATTCGTCCATCGCGGCTTCGCCGGCGCTGTCAAGCGTGATGTAGATCTGGATGCGGCCGCTGGCCGACGGCCCCGAGCTGTCCTGCAGCGTTGCGAATGCCGCTTTCTTGCCCGCTTCGCGGCGCAGCATCATGCGGCCTGCCAGCACCACGGGAACCGGCTCGGCTTCGAGTTCTTCGCGCGTTTTTTCGCCGTACGTCTGGACCAGGTCGGCCGCCTTGTGCTGGGGGACGAAGTCGTTCGGGAACGCGACGCCTTTTTCGCGGATCGCCGCCAGCTTGACGCGGCGCTCGGCCATGATCTTGTTTTCGTCGGCGCCTGGCAAAGGGGCCTGTTCTTGGTTCTCGGTGGTCATAGTGGTGGTGGTTGATATTGGTTGAGCATGCCGCCGTTACGGCGCGCAGTAATTAAGACAGCGACAGCAGCGCTTCAACGTCCAGCTGCGTGAAGTCGTTGACGATCGCGATGACGTTGTCGAATTCGGCAAACGCCTCGGCCGGCAGCGTGGTGGTCAGCACCACGGCGCGCATGCCGGCGCGGCGCGCCGCTTCCACGCCCAGCGGCGCATCTTCGAACACGATGCAGTGCGCCGGCAGTACGCTGCAGCGGTCGGCAGCCTTGAGGAATACGTCCGGATGCGGTTTGCCGCGCGGGACGTCCACGGTACCGACGACGACGGCATCGAACTTGCGCTGCAGGTCCATCTCATCGAGGATGAAACGCGCGCTGCCTGGCGAGGCCGACGTGGCCACCGCCAGGGCCCAGCCCTGTTCGCGCGCGCGATCGATGAAGGCGTCAAAGCCGTCGATCGTGCGCCGGTGCGGGCCATACAGCTCGCGGTACAGGACTTCTTTTTCGTGGTTCAGCGTGGCCAGCGCATCGTCGTCCAGCTCTGCACCCAGATAGTGGCGCAGGATTTCCTTGCCCTGACGGCCGGCCGTGTCGCGAAAGAACGCATCGGGCTCGATGGTTTGGCCCCGCCGCGCAAAGAACGTGATCCACGCACGGGTGTGGAAGTCCATATTGTCGACGATGGTGCCATCCATGTCGAAGATCAGTGCGCGGGCGGGTGTCGTCATGCGGGGTAAGCCTTTATACGTTTTGCTTCAGGGACGCCGAGATGAAATCATCGAGGTCGCCATCCAGGACGTTCTTGGTGTTACCGGTCTCGAAGCCGGTACGCAAATCCTTGATGCGCGACTGGTCCAGCACGTACGAGCGAATCTGGTGGCCCCAGCCGACGTCGGTCTTGGAGTCTTCGAGCTTCTGCTGCTCGCTCATGCGGTTGCGCAGTTCGAGTTCGTACAGCTTGGCGCGCAGCATGTCCCAGGCTTCGGCCTTGTTGCGGTGCTGCGAGCGGTCGTTCTGGCACTGGACCACGATGCCCGACGGGCCGTGCGTCAGGCGCACTGCGGAGTCGGTCTTGTTGATGTGCTGACCACCGGCACCGGACGCGCGGTAGGTATCGATGCGCACATCGGCCGGGTTGATTTCGATCTCGATCGAATCGTCGACTTCGGGATACACGAACAGCGACGTGAACGACGTGTGGCGGCCGTTGGCCGAATCGAACGGCGACTTGCGCACGAGGCGGTGCACGCCGGTTTCGGTGCGCAGATGGCCGTACGCGTATTCGCCGTCGACCTTGATCGTGGCGGTCTTGATGCCCGCGACTTCACCGTCGGACTGCTCGAGAATCTCGGCCTTGAAGCCCTTGCGTTCGCAGTAGCGCAGGTATTGACGCAGCAGCATCGAGGCCCAGTCCTGCGCCTCGGTGCCGCCGGCGCCGGCCTGGATGTCGATGAAGCAGCTCGCGTGGTCCATCGGATTGGAAAACATCCGGCGGAACTCCATCGCCTCGATGATCTTCTGGATCGCCTCGACGTCGCCCGCGACGGCTTCCATCGTGTCTTCGTCGCCTTCTTCGCGCGCCATCTGGAACAGGTCCAGGGCGTCGGCGAGATCGGCCTTGGCTTTCTCGAGCGTCAGCACGACGCCCTCGAGCGCCTTCTTCTCTTTGCCCATTTCCTGGGCGCGCTTCTGGTCGTTCCAGATGGCCGGGTCTTCCAGCTCCTGGTTGACCTGTTCTAGTTTCTCTGACTTCTTATCGAAGTCAAAGATACCTCCGAAGTTCGGCCTCACGACCCGTCAGGTCGTTCAGCAGGGCGGAAATGGCGTTGATGCGTTCGGCTTCCATGATATCGGCAGTCTCAATGTGGGTTGAATCGAACCGGGGATTATACCCGACGCGTAGCCCCAATGTAGCGCTATGGCTTGCCCAGCGGCAGGGCAAGGGGTACCATCGCGCGGTCTCGTTACCCGGATTACCCATGAACCGCTCCCTGCGTTATCAGATCAGCACCGCGCTCGTCACCACTTTCGCTCCAGTGCTGCTCGTTGTTCCCGCCCACGCTGCCGCCAAGGCGCCCGCCGGCGCGACCGCCGTGCTGGCCGTACTGGAAACGTCCGACCTGCACGCCAACGTCGTCGGCTACGACTATTACAAACTGGCCGCCGAGCCGTCGATCGGCGTCGACCGCACCGCGACGCTGATCCGACAGGCGCGCAAGGAATTCACGAATACGCTGTTGCTCGACAATGGCGACACGATCCAGGGCACCGCGTTCGCCGACTACCAGGCGCTGGTCAAACCGCCCGCCTGCAACGAGGTGCTGGGCATCTACAAGATCATGAATGCGCTGGGCTACGAAGGTGGCACGGTTGGTAACCACGAATTCAACTACGGCCTGCCGTTCCTGAACCGGATCACCGGCAGTCAGTTCCAGGTCAAGGGCGTCGACAAGGGCGCGCGCTGCGCCGGACCGGCGTTCCCGATCGTGCTGGCCAACGTCAACAGTCTGCAAACCAAGGCGCCGCTGTTCGCGCCATACCGGATCATCGACAAGAAGATCACGGCGCGCGGCCCCGATGGCAAGCCGGTCGAGACGCTGGTGAAGGTCGGCATCATCGGCTTCACGCCGCCCGACATCATGGCGTGGGACAAGCGCTGGCTGGAAGGCCGCGTGGTCACTGCGGGCGTACGCGAAACGGCCGAAAAGTACATCCCCGAGATGCGCAAGAAGGGCGCGCAGCTGATCGTGGCGCTGTCGCACGGTGGCCTGGATGACGCGCCGTATTCGCCGGCCATGGAAAACGCCAACTGGCACCTGGCGAAGGTGCCCGGCATCGACGTCATGCTGATGGGGCACGCGCACCAGCTGTTCCCGAATGCCGACAGCAGCATCCCGCAATTCAACCTGCCGGGCGTGGACAAGGCGCGCGGGCTGGTGCACGGCGTGCCGACCGTGATGCCGAGTCAGTGGGGCAAGCACCTGGGCGTGGTCCAGCTGCACCTGGCCTACGACGGCAAGACCTGGTCGGTCGACAAGGACAAGACCGTCGTGCAGGCGCGCGCCACGCAGACGGGACCCAAGACCTTCGTCGAACCGGACGCCGAGGTAGCCGCCCTGGTGCGCGCCGAGCATGAAGCGACGATCGCGTACGTGAAAACGCCCGTGGGCCGCTCGGCGTTTCGCATGACGAGTTATTTCGCGGACGTGGGCGATCCGTCGGCGCTCGAAGTCGTCAACCGCGCGCAGGCCGAGTACGTGAGCAACTACGTCAAGACCAACCTGCCGCAGTACGCCAGTTTGCCGGTGCTGTCGGTGTCGGCGCCGTTCAAGGCGGGCTTTCCGAGCGTGACGGATTACACCGACGTGCCGGCCGGTGACCTGGCGCTGAACAACGCGGCGGATCTGTATCTGTTCCCGAACTCGCTGTATGCGGTGAAGGTCGATGGCGCAGGGCTGAAGGCGTGGCTGGAGACGGCGGCGCAGCGCTTCAACACGATCGACCCGGCGGTAGCCGCGCCGCAGGAGCTGGTCAATACGCGCTTTCCGAGCTTTAACTTCGACACGATCACGTCGAAGGATGTCAGCTACGAGATCGACGTGACCAAGAAGCCCGGTGAGCGCATCGTGAATTTGACGTATCTGGGCAAGCCGGTTGCGCCGACGCAGGCGTTCCTGGTCGCGACGAACAACTACCGCGCCAGTGGCGGTGGCGGCTTCCCGGGACTCGATGGCAGCAATGTCGTCATCGCGTCGCCGGACAACAACCGCGACATCCTGATCGCGCACATCCGCGGAGCGAAAGAACTGACGCGCGCGTCGCATGGCGCGGCGCGCAGCTGGCGGTTTGCGCGGGCCGAGACGAAGGGACAGGTGGTATTCCATTCGGCGCCAGGCCTGGAGGGGCTGGCACGCGAGGCGGGTCTGGGCAATGTCAGCCAGGTGAAGGCCGATGATGGCAGCGGCAAGGGGACGGCGTTGTACGCGGTCGATCTGTCGAAGTAAGCGATTCGATTGAGATGAATGCCGGCCCTGGGGCCGGCATTTTTTTTGGCGCAGTCAACGTTAAATAGAGACTAGCTTTGAACTGACGAGCAGTCCAGTGGTCCAACTCCTGTCCCCAGCGTCAGGAATCGATCATGAAAGCGCCACGTTTCAAGGGCTGGTTCGCAAAACTGCCTTCGTTGAACCAGCCGCAGCGTCGGCAAGTGCTCGATGCACTGCATCCTGCAGCCGGGCTCGATCAGGTGGTTGCGCTCCTTACTGAGGTCAGAGCGCCAGACCGCTGCTGCCCCAGATGCGGCAATGAGCACTGCTACCGGCATGGTTTCGCCAACGATTTGCAGCGCTACCGTTGCTGTTCCTGCGGCCGCACCTTTAACGACCTCACCGGCACGCCGCTGGCGCGGCTCAGGCACAAAGCCAAATGGCTGGCGTATTCGCAGGTGCTGCTCGATTCACTGCCCGTGCGCAAGGCCGCAGATCGGGTCGGCGTGCACCGCAACACCGCCTTTCGCTGGCGCCACCGCTTCCTGCATTGGGTCAAGCTCGACCGACCCGCGCTCCTGAATGGCATCGTCGAGGCTGACGAAACATTTCTTCTCGAATCACAAAAAGGTTCGCGCACGCTCAATCGTCCGCCGCGCCACCGCGGCGGGCGCGCTGCCAAACGGGGCATTTCCGGTGAACTGGACTGCATCCTGGTCGCGCGCGACCGCGAAGGGCGCACCATCGACGCCGTCACTGGCCGCGGTGCGCTCAAGACAGCGCAACTCGAGCGTGACTTACTACCCAGGCTCGACAGGCAGGCCTTGCTGGTCAGTGACGGCCATCCCGCTTACCGCGCCTTTGCACGCAAGCACAGGATTGCGCACAAGGCGGTCAATGTGCGCGCCGGTGTGCGAGCCAGGCGGCTGGGCAACCTTGCCATCCATGTGCAGAACGTGAATGCCTACCATCAGCGTTTCAAGGCCTGGCTACAGGGCTTTCGTGGCGTGGCGTCGCGCTACCTGCCCAATTACCTGGGCTGGCGCTGGGCACTGGATGGCCAGCGGATCATTTCGCCAGAACAATTGCTCCGCATTGCTATCAGCGTCATCAACAGATAATGCTGACTGAGCCTTTTTTTTAGTGCACCGGCTTTTTCTCGTCCTGCACCAGCACGAACGGGCTCACCACCGATGCCCACAGCGTCGCATCCGTCGCCAGCCAGGCTTGCGCCTGCTCGTCGCTGACCTTGGCCACCTGGCCATCGCCCATCCAGCGTGTGATGCTGTCACGGTCGTCGTGTGCGATGCGCAGTGCGACATCGATCAGGTCGAGCGTGCTGGAGACCCACACCACGCTGCCGCTGGCAAAGTGGCGTTGCAGCTCGCTCCAGGCGACGCGGCCGGTCTCGCGGTTGATTTTGTCGTGCAGCTCGGTGTCGTTCTCGGGTTTGGTCTTCATGTGCATGGTCATCTGGTCAAAGAATCTCGACCGCAGGTTGCGGCGAACCTGCCCATGTTAACCGATAGGTGTGCGCCTTGCGCACGTTGCCCACCAGCGCCGGGCGGAAGCACGCCAGGCACGTGCCGCCGGGCTGGCGCACGCTGGGGAAGATCACGCCGAGCGAACCGGCGCCCAGCAACTCGTTGGCCAGCGCCTGCGACGCGATATAGCTGGCCGGGTCGAGGCAGGCCTCGAAGGCAGCGATGCCGCGCAGGTCGTGGAAGGTCGCGCTGAAGTCGGCCAGCAGGCACTGGTAGCTGACGCTGTCATCGAAGCGGTTGATCTCGGCGTATTCGACGGTCTTGTGAAAGATGACTTCGGCCAGCGACGTGGCCGCGTCGAATCCGCAGTACCAGGCGCCACGCTCGCCGTCGTTGAAACGGCTGCCTTCCGGGCGCGCGTAAGTGAACGCGGCGTTGATGATGCGAAAATTCGGCACGCCGAAGACCAGTTCGTCCATGCCGATGCCAGGGGCCTGGCCGGATTCGGCACGCAGGCGTTCGTTGGTGGCGTTATCGAGGTCGAACAGGTCGCGCAGCGCGTCGTCGCTGTCGGCAAGGGGTGCGAGCACCGAGTCTTCGACATCGGCGAAACGCGACGGGATCAGGCGGCAGGTATCGAGCTGGCGCAGCAGCGTCAGTCTTGGCGTGACGTGCGAGCTCACAGGCCGCCGCGCCTGGCGTCGAGCAGCTTGCGCACGGTCTGCATCGCCAGCAGGCCACCGGCCTGCATGAAGGCGAGCGGCGTGCGGCCGGCAAAAATTGGATTGGTGTTGGGCAGGCGCACCCATTCGTCGGCGAGCTTGTCGCCATACAGGATGTGCAGGCTTTTGTAGATGCCGAGCAGGTACGAAATGCGCGTGATGCGGTCGACTTCGAGCACCCGGTCGGGGTTTTTCTTCCAGTCGTAGAACGACGACGAGGACAGGCCGCCGAGCAGCTCGCGCGCATCGTCGTCGCGCAGGCCCCAGGCGGCAGCAAGCCGGAAAAAGCCGGTCAGGGCCGAGCGCGACAAGCGCTCGCGTTCGGCCTTGGATGTCAGGTCGACCAGCGTCGCCGGCTCGAAACGGCTCTTGGGGTAGGCATAGGCAAGGCTCATGATTCCTCCGGTTTTGGAGTATTTATACTCCAATTCGGGATCAATTGCAAGCCCCGTATGGCTGGCACCCGGTCGACTCAGTCGGCGCCTACCGCAGTGACGATCGCGCCAGCGCCGGCGCTGAGCATCCAGCCCGTCATGAGCAGATAGAACATCAACAGCGTAAACAGCACCGAGACGCGGCGCGCATCCAGGCCGGCAAACAGCGGCTTCTTGTCGTAGGCGACGCCAACGAAGTACGCGCCGAACACGGTGGCCAGGTAGTGCACGGCGCCGAACGTCTCGCCCAGTTCGCCCTTGCGCGGATGGTCGATCAGCAGGTGCGACAGGATCACCAGCAGCAGGTACGGAATCGAGGCGGCCAGCGGCGGCAGGTACAGGCCGAAGCGTTCGACGAAGGTGCGCACGGCAGGGCGCTTGCGCGCCAGCAGCGGCAGGAACAGATTGTGGATCAGGCCCGTAATCAGGATGAGCTTGAGCAGCACGGCCTTGTGCAGGCTTTCCTTGCCAAAACCCAGGTTGTGCAGATTGGTTTCGGCCTGGCGGTTATTCTGCAGGAAGAACTCGGGCGACTGGATCTGCAGGATGCGCTGGAACCAGCTGATTTCTTCCAGCGCAGCCAGGGCCACCAGGCCGGTCAGGCCAAGCAAAACGAGCACTTCGAGCCGCATGCCGCCGTTCTTCCAGCGGTCCACTGCCACGTAGCCGAGCAGGCCTGAGGTGAGCGAGAACGCCAGGAACTGCATCCATTCGACGATGCCATCTTCGACCAGCAGGCGCGAGAGCTCATGCGGATTGCCCGACCATGCCAGTGCCAGCAGCAGAATGAAAGCGTTGATGATGGTCGCCGAGATGATGACCGGATGTTTGTACCAGGGATGATTGACTGCTAACTTATTGACCACCAACTTGCTCCTTCAGAGACGTAAAATGTTCAGCCGCGATTGGCTGCAGCGCAGGGCCCGGTGCGGAATCGGGATCGCTATGACTTGATGGGCTGCGGTCAGTGACGCGGCGCCCCCTACGGCGCAGCGCGCCGGCCAGCAGCGCCGCAATGGCCCAGCCAAACAACAGCGGGTCGAGCAGGGCGTCCCACAGATTCCCGCTTGGCAGGCGCAGCACCGAGAACAGGACGACGGCGCCCAGCACCGCTGCCGCAGTCCCGCGCGCGTAGTGCCGGACGATCGCCAGCGCACAGGCGCCAGCCAGGATCACCGCGACGAGCGGCGCCAGGACGCCGCCGAAACCGGCGTAATAGTAACCGCTCGTGAGAAAGCCGACTGCGTCGAGATACAGCAGCGTCCCGGCCACGGCCAGCACGCCCGCCAGTGATGGCGGCATGGCCGCGCTGCGGCGGGCGCCGTTCCAGCGCTCCGTCAGGCGCACCAGGCAGCAGCCCACCAGCAGGCCGCTGGGATACTGGAACGCCAGGCCCAGGTACCAGGCGGGCGACAGGTTGCCGGGCAGCGCCATCAGGGCCAGTGCACCGCCCAGGATGGCAGCCACCGCGGCGCGCGACAGCGGCGCCGCACCGCGCCACAGCGCGCAGACCACGGTGGCCGCGACAATCGCCCAGCCAATGCGGCCGTACACGATCTGGCTTGCGAGATCCGGCAGTGTCATCTAGGTGGAACCTTCCGGTTGAATACGGTAGCGATGGTGCGCAATCGCCTGGCGCTGCCAGGTGTAGGTAATGTGCAGCTCGTTGCCGACCTGCTGCATCGACGGGTACGAAAATTCGTCGCCGGCCGGCCCCTTGGCGATGTCGGCGATCGTGCGCCAGCTGCGCATGTCGTCCGAGATCGACAGGCGCAGGATGCTGCGCGCCGATGCGCCGCCTTCGACGTGATTATGCAGCATCAGGAACTGGCCGCTGGAAAGGCGTATCGCGGCGACCGACGTGCTGTAGTTGGGCAGGTCGAGCGCCGGCAGGTCGCGCCAGGTGGCGCCACCGTCTAGAGTCGCTGCATGCTGGACCAGTTGCTGCTCGCTGTCGTCGCGCATCAAGGCGCGCACTTCGTGCTTCGAGATGGCGACGAGGGCCGGCTGCAGCGTCGTGGTGCTGTTGCCGATGCGCGCCAGCGTGGTCGGGTTGCCATCGGCGTCGAACGCCATCAGCATCGGGTACTTGTTGCCGATCTCGAAATACACGGGAAGCCACCAGCCGCCATCGCTCAGCATCAGCGGCGCAGTGCGCACCAGCGCGCTAGTATTGAATAGGGGCGAGGTTGGCAGGATGCGGCGCACGTGGAAGGTGGCGCCCTGGTCGTTCGACACCAGGTGCGCGATGCGCGCCGCGGCCCAGCCGCCCAGGCCCGTGGCCACCACGTACAGGTGGATCTTGCCGGCGCGGTCGGTCCAGGCGACGGGGTTGCCAATGCGGCGCACGCCGAAACCCAGTTCGGCGCCCAGCGTATCGCGGCTGGCGACCATCCTTGGCGCGCTCCACGCCCCATGGGCCCAGGTCGAGGCAAAGACTTTGACATCCGGGCCGCTCTCACGGCTGCCGGCCCACCAGAACGCGAGCATGCGGTTGCCAGGAAGGGCAGCGAGCGTGCTGGCGTGGGCCGATGGCATGCCACGCGGCGCGGGGATGTGGGCGTGCGAGAGTTCGGTGAGCGTTACGCGATCAGGGCTGGTCGTGGTCAGGTTCGGAACAGTCGGCACGGCAGCTGCCATGGCGGCGGCGCCAGACGTGGCGCGCCAGCGCAGCGCCTCCGCCGCGATCACGAGCACCAGCACGGCAAGCAGCAGGCCGCCGAGAAGGATCGCATGATGTCTAGGCGGCCGGGGGATCGCGGACTTCTCCATTCGCTTCCAGTCGAAGAACCCGGCAAGTGCGTTGCGCACGGGGTTCGGGCAATGAATTTTTCACCGGTAAGGTCATGCCAATGTCGCGGGCGCCAGCGTACGATCGTGACCGGGAAAAGGCGCTATCCTACCGTAAAGCAGCGAGAAAGAACATTGGCCGCTGATAAAAGAGGCGTCGTTACGCGCCGAAGCGACGCGGCGATTCGCATCCCGCGCGTCGTTGGTAACACCGCCTATACTGGCTTTTTTGACTCTTCAGGCATTGCCGCATGCGCACCACATTGACTCCCTTGCTGACTGCTTCCGTCCTTGCGTGCGCGCTGTTTGCGAGCGGTTGCGCGCACCGCAATCCGTATTACGACGCCGCCAGATCCCATCATCGGGTCGAGGGGTTTGCGAACAATTATCCATCCAACCCGGCGTATCAACGGCCGCCGCGCGGCTTCTTCGAGGGCTGGGCGGCGCGGATCGCCAACTGGACAGAGGACGCCGCCGTGCGTGCGCCGCTGGCGCCGATCGCGCCGGTGGCGCCCGACCTGGCCTACATTCATGCCAACCGCAGCGAACCGGCGCTGACCTGGATCGGCCACGCGACGTTTTTGTTTCAGAGTGGGACCGGCGTGAACATCCTGACGGACCCCGTGTTCGACGAGCGTGCCTCGCCGCTGCCGTTCGCGGGACCCAAACGCCATCAGGCGCCCGGTGTGCTGCTTGCCGACTTGCCGCGCATCGACGTCGTCCTGCTCAGTCACTCGCATTACGACCACTTGTCGAAAGCGTCACTGCGCGCGCTGTACCGCCAGCCGGGCGGGCCGCCGCTGCTGGTGGCGCCGCTGGGTGTGGACGTCTGGCTCGAGAAAAACGTGACGGGCGGCGACCGCTCGCGCATCGTCAAGCTCGACTGGTGGGAAAAGACGGTGTACCGGGGGCTGGAATTGCACCTGCTGCCGGTGCATCACTGGTCGGCCCGTTCGTTGTGGGACCGCAATGCGACGCTGTGGGGCGGCTTTGCCGTCACGCGGCCGGGGTTTGCATTCTTCTTCTCGGGTGACCTGGGCTATTCGAAGGACATCGGCGACATCGCCGCGCGCTTCGATGGCTTCGACCTGGCGGCCATCGGCATCGGCGCTTATCAGCCGCTGTGGTACCGCAATTCGCACGTGAGTCCCGACGAGGCGGTGCGCATCCACCGCGAGCTGCGCGTCAAGCGCAGTGTGGGCATGCATTGGGGGACCTACCCGATGGGGCAGGAGCGCCTTGACCAGGCGCCGCGCGATCTGGCGCTGGCACGCACGGCGCAGGGCGTGGCGGACGATGCGTTCTTCGTGATGCGGCACGGGCAAACGTACAAGCCACCCATCGCGCCGTGAGTGGCGGCGGGGTGGTCGTACGCCCAGGTCAAGGCTGGGCGCGCAGGGTCAGCTTGACGATCTCGCCCGGTTGCCAGAGCCGCATGCGCGGCCCCCAGCCGCCGGCGCCGCGGCTGACCACCAGCTGCATGTGGCCGATGCGGTACCAGCCCACCAGGTAGGGGAATTCGCGCTGGGCCAGATAGGTGAATGGCCAGACCTGGCCGCCGTGGGTGTGCCCGGACAGCATCAGGTCGATGTCCTTTTGCGCGGCGCGCTCGATCAGGCCGGGGTCGGGGATGTGCGAGAGCAGGATCGTCGCGCCGTCCAGCCGTTTGGGGAGCATGCGTTCGAGGCCGGCATTCACGTCGCGTCCACCGCGCCGGGCGCGCCCGATATCGTCCAGGCCCGCCAGGTGCAGGCCCGGTGCGATTTCGACGTGCTGGTCGCGCAGCCACTTGACACCGCCCGCTGCGAACTCGTGGATCGTACCGCCGGCGTCGCCATAGTATTCATGGTTGCCGGTGATGGCCCAGACGCCCATGGCGGGCCGCAGCCTTTTGAGGACAGGTGCGAGCTGGGCATCGTTGATCGGCTCGTCTTCAACCTGGTCGCCCAGCATCACGACGGCATCCGGATCGAGGGCATTGATCTGGTCGACCCGCGCGCCGAGCCACTCTGCGCGGCGCTGGGCCCCGAGGTGCGTATCGCTGATTGCCACCAGCACGGTGCCATCGAGCGCCTTGGGCAGGCCGGGCAGGGTGACTTCTTGTTCAACGATGGCCGGGGCACGCATCGCCTGGAAGATCGCGAAACCGCTGACCGCCACACCGGCGATCGCGCCAAGGGCCAGAATGCGCGGCGCCCAGGTGCGCAGCCAGAAGCCGAAGCCCGTGACGATGTCGGCCAGCAGCAGATACTGGGTCATGCAGAACAGCACGCCCAGCCACGTCATCGAGAACTGCCCCGGCCACCAGCGCCAGTCGAGCGCCGCATCCCCGAGCTGCACGCCCCACAGATAGACCGCCCACAGCGCCACGGTGCCCACCCACCAGACCCGCGCCGGCACGCGCGCACGAACCGGCCCCAGCGCATACAAACGATGCGCCACGTAAAAATGCATCAGCGAGCCAACGAAATTGATAATGATCGAAAACATGCATGCTCCCGCCAGCAGCCAGCCAGCGCACAGGGAATGAGGGGGGCAACGGACAAACCGGCTCATCATAGCGAACACGCCAGGATCATGTCGCCTGTAAGTATCCCGCCCGCAAACAGTTATCAAACAATTCGACTCTGACCCTAATTGTTAGGCAGGCTCTGCAGCAAACGTAACAATCAGGGTCAGAGTCGAATTATTGGGCAATTGCTTCAGTTCGAGCGACCTGCAATCAGGGTCAGAGTCGAATTATTTTGCAATTGCTCAGGGGACTTGCCCGGATCAGTCAGGCGGATTCGGCGTGCTCGACCAGGAGCTGGACTTTGGTGACGCCGTTGTACTCGTTGGCGTCGAGGCGGAAGGCGACGCGGGCGCGGTCGCTCAGGCTGTCGGTGTGGCCGAACCAGATGGCGTCGTAGCGGCGGCCGTTCTTTTCCAGCTGCAGCTTCAGGTGGCGCTCTTTCAGGATGCGCTGGCTGACCACGCGGAATTCGTCGCAGAAGACGGGCGGTGCGAAGCCCTGGCCCCAGACTTGGCCATCCATCAGTTCGATGAACTGGGTCGAGTAGAACTCGTCCTCAAGCGGCCCGTCGGTTTCGATGATGCGTTCGAGCTGCGCTTCGCTGAGCCAGGCCTGGCCGACGGCTTCGAAGGCCTGGCAGAAGGTGTCGAAATTGTCGTGCCGCAGCGACAGACCGGCGGCCATCGCGTGGCCGCCGAACTTGTCGATCAGGCCCGGTACGCGCTTGGAGACCAGGTCCAGCGCGTCGCGCAAGTGAAAGCCCGGAATCGAGCGGCCCGAGCCCTTTATCATGCCGTCGCCCGCTGGCGCGAAGGTGAATGTCGGGCGGTAGAATTTCTCTTTCAGGCGCGAGGCAACAATGCCGATCACGCCCTGGTGCCAGCCTTCGTCGAACACGGTGATCGTGCTGGCGCCGGTCGGCTCGAACGTGTCCAGGTGCAGCAGCGCGGTGTCCTGCATCTCGGCTTCGATTTCGCGGCGCTTGAGGTTGATCTCATTGAGTTGCTGGGCGATGGCCCAGGCGCGGCCTTCGTCGTCGGTGGTCAGGCATTCGATGCCGAGCGCCATGTCCTGCAGGCGGCCAGCCGCGTTCAGGCGCGGGCCGACGGCAAAGCCCAGGTCGAACGGCGTGGCGCAGCGCGCTTCACGCCCGGCCACCCGGAACAGCGCCGCCACGCCGGCATGCATGCGGCCCGCGCGCATGCGCTTCAGGCCTTGCGCAACGAGGATGCGGTTGTTGGCGTCGAGCTTGACGACGTCGGCCACCGTGCCCAGCGCGACCAGGTCGAGCAGGCTGTCGAGCTTGGGCTGCGTCTGCGCGTCGAACACGCCGCGGCGGCGCAATTCGGCGCGCAGGGCCAGCAGCACGTAGAACACCACGCCCACGCCCGCCAGGTTCTTGCTCGGAAAACCGCACTCGGGCTGGTTCGGGTTGACGATCACGCGCGCCGCCGGCAGCACATCGCCCGGCAGGTGGTGGTCGGTGACGACGACGTCGATGCCCAGCCCATTTGCCGTGAGGACGCCGTCGACGCTGGCGATGCCGTTGTCGACCGTGACGATGATGTCGGGCGCCTTTTCGCGCGCGGTGAGCGCCACGATTTCGGGCGTCAGGCCGTAGCCATACTCAAAACGGTTCGGGACGATGTAGTCGACCTGCGCTCCCATGGCGCGCAAGCCGCGCAGCGCGACGGCGCAGGCGGTCGCGCCATCGCAGTCGTAGTCAGCCACGATGGTCATGCGCTTGCCGGCGCCGATGGCGTCGGCCAGGAACGCCGCGGCGGCGTCGATGTGCTTCAGGCCGGACGGCGGCGAGAGGGCCGCCAGTTCGCTTGAAAGTTCACGCGCGTCGAGCAGGCCGCGCGACGCGTAGATGCGCGCCAGTACGGGATGCACGCCATCCTGGCGCAGCAGTTCGGAAGTGCGGAACGGGCAAGGACGGGTGGAAAGTCGGGTCTTCAGGGTCAATGTCTATCTCGGTCGAGTAACTTGTTTTAGAGCGTCTACTTCAGTGCATCGAGCGTCGGGCTGCGCCAGAATTTGCGCTGCGCCAGCGCGCTGGTGGTCGTCTCGAGCAAGCCTTCGCGGCTGCTCAGCACCAGCGTCAGCTTGCCTACGCGGCCAGCCTTCACGGCAGCCAGCAACGGCGCGAACAGCGTTTCTTCGAGTTGCCCCATCACCTGCAGCCAGACGCCCCAGTCGGCGGCCTGCGCCGCTTCGGCGAGGGGGCCGACGACCAGCGTGCGGTCGGCCGACAGCAGATCGGGCAACCCCCCAAGCGAATCGAGCCGCTGATCGCCGAGTGCACCGAGCCAGCCCGGCACTGCGAAACTTGCCAGCGGCTGCATCAAGGCGGGCGCCGTCCGGCCCGCACCCCACATCCAGAACGCGTTCACGATTGGCAGCCGCCGCGTTTCGCGCGCGGCGTTCACCGGGTGTGCGTGCCACGCCATCTGTACTTCGTTCTGCAGGCGCCGGTAGGCCATCGCCGGCTGACCTTTTGGCATGAAATCCGTCAGATCCATATTGACGACCGTGTCCGGGGTGGCGGTCTCGAAACCGGTCCAGTCGTCGGCGCGCAGGAACCACGTCTGCGCATCGCCGTAGCGCAGCGCATGGCCAATGCTTTCGCAGAGTTCGGCAGCGGTGGCGAACAGCGCGCGGCTGTCGTCATCGGCCAGCGGTACCTGGCGGGTATCGGCCATCGTCAGGTGCGTGCGGGCGATCTGGATGTGACCGGGACTGACGACGTACCAGTTGCCGCCATCGGGATCCAGCCCGAAGCCGCGCATGGCGGCAACGGCCACATCGACCCCGCCCGCGGCGCCCAGGCCCAGCGCGCGCGCCAGCCAGGTTTCATGGGGCAGGGCATGGGTATGTTCGGCGGTGCGCGTGCGCGTGGCGCTCGACGTGCGTGAGAGCAGCAGCGCCAGCGCCGGCGTGTTCATCGCGCGGATCAGGTCGGGAGCAAATTCGGGAAGCGGCAGAGCGAACGGCAGGACGAGCGTAATATGAGCCATCCCGCTATTCTAGGGCAAATCGCCGCCGCCAGCGGATCGCCAGCCCGATTCTGCACCGCATGCCGCCCGGAATGCCCTAGTGAGTTTTTGATAATTGCGCCACAATCCCGGTTTGTCTGGCAAACTGCCGGGCTGATGCAGCCCGGCGCTGCGCTATTAATACAAAAAACACAGCGAAACACAGCGGATCGGTCGACACGGACAGCATGAGCATCACCCACAAACTCCCCTACGAATGGCAGATCGGCCTGCGCTACACGCGCGCCGGCAAGCGCAGCGGCCGCAACAGCTTCATCTCCTTCATTTCGATGGCCTCGGTGGCCGGCATCGCCCTCGGCGTGGCCGCGCTGATCGTCGTGCTGTCCGTGATGAACGGCTTCCAGAAGGAAGTCACCAACCGCATGCTGTCGATGCTGGCCCACGTCGAGATTTTCGACAGCCGCGGCGCACTGCCCGAATGGCGCGCCACCAGCCTGCAGGCGCTGCGTAACCCCGAAGTCAAGGCCGCCGCGCCGTTCATCGATGCGCAATCGATGCTGCTCGTCGATGGCGTCATGAAGCCCGCGCTGCTGCGCGGCGTGGCGCCGGTTGAAGAAGCGCAGGTATCCGACATCACGCGCCAGATGAAGGCCGGCAGCTTCGAATCACTGCGCGCCGGCTCGTTCAACGTGGTCCTGGGCCGCGCACTGGCCAAATCGCTGGGCGTCGACGTGGGCGACCGCGTCACACTGCTCGTGGCCAGCAGCGGCATCCTGGGCGGCGCCAGCACGCCGGGCGAGAACCCGCTGCCGCGCACGCGCGCGCTGACGGTGTCCGGCATTTTCGAGGCCGGCCATTTCGAGTTCGACTCCACGCTCGCCCTGATCAATATCGACGACGCCCAAGTGGCCACGGGCGCCACGGCGCCGGCCGGCATCCGCCTGCGCCTGCAAGACCTGCACCAGGCGCCACGCGTGGCCTATGAATTGCAGCGCTCGATGCCGGGTGAATTGATCATGCGCGACTGGACGAAGGTGAACACCGTGTGGTTCGCGGCCGTGCAATCGCAAAAGAACATGATGTTCATTATCCTGACGATGATCGTGGCGGTGGCCGCGTTCAATCTCGTCTCGACGCTCGTCATGACCGTCAAGGACAAGCAGTCCGACATCGCCATCCTGCGCACGCTGGGCGCCTCGCCGCGCGCGATCATGAAAATCTTCATGGTGCAGGGTACTCTGGTGGGCTTGCTGGGCGGCCTGCTCGGCGTGGGCCTGGGCGTGCTGGTGGCGCTCAATGTCGACGTCATCGTGCCGGCCATCGAGCGCATCTCGGGCGTGCACTTCCTGTCGCAAGAGGTCTACCTGATCAGCGAGATGCCGTCCGAACTGCTGTGGGCCGACGTCGGCTGGATCGGCGGCGTGGCCGTCCTGCTGTCGTTCCTGGCGACGATCTATCCAAGCTGGGCCGCCTCGCGCGTGAAACCGGCAGAGGCACTGCGCTATGAGTAACCGCGCCCGTGTCGTCCGCCCCGATTCCAATCTGAAGCACGAGAATTCATGAGCATCATCCACAAACTGCCGTACGAGTGGCAGGTCGGCCTGCGCTACACGCGCGCCGGCAAGAGCAGCGGCCGTAGCAGCTTCATTTCGTTTATCTCGCTCATTTCCGTGGCTGGCATCGCGCTGGGCGTTGCGGCTCTGATCATCGTGCTGTCGGTGATGAATGGCTTCCAGAAGCAGGTCACCGACCGCATGCTGTCGGTGCTGGCCCACATCGAAGTGTTCGATGCGTCGGGCAGCATGCCGGACTGGCAGGCCAAGGCGAAGGAAGCGGCGCAGAATCCGGCCGTGCTGGGTTCGGCCCCGTTCGTTGAGACCCAGGGCCTCTTGGTGCGCGACGGGATCATGCGCCCGTCGATCGTGCGCGGCGTGCTGCCGGGCGTCGAAGACAATGTGTCGACGGTGGCAAAGCAGATCCGCGCCGGCAGCTTCGATGCCTTGAAACCTGGCAGCTTCAATATCGTGCTCGGTTACGCACTGGCGCGAGCGCTGGGCGTGGGCATGGGCGACAAGGTCACGATGGTCCTGGCCCAGGGCCAGGTCACGCCGGCCGGCATGGTGCCGCGCACGCGCAGCTTCACGGTGGCCGGCATCTTCGAGGCCGGGCACTTCGACTTCGATGCGGCGCTCTCGTTCGTGCACATCGAGGATGCGCAGCGCCTCGAACGGCAGCAGGCGCCATCTGGCCTGCGCCTGCGCATCGCCAATATGCGCGAAGCGCCGCAGGTCGCGGCCGAATTGAAGGCCTCCATGAAAGGCGACCTGGTCGTGCGCGACTGGCCCAAGCTCAATGCCAACTGGTACGCTGCGGTGCAGACCGAAAAAAAGATGATGTTCATCATTCTGACGTTGATTATCGCCGTGGCCGCCTTCAACCTGGTGTCGAGCCTGGTGATGACCGTGACCGAGAAGCAGGCCGACATCGCGATCCTGCGCACGCTGGGCGCCTCGCCCGGCTCGATCATGAAAATCTTCATGGTGCAGGGCGCCGTCGTCGGTGTGCTCGGCACGCTCGCGGGTGTGGCCATGGGCGTGGGCGTGAGCAAGAACATCGGTGTCATCGTCCCGTTCATCGAACGCTTGCTGGGCGTGGAGTTCTTGTCCAAGGATATCTATTTGATCAGTACCGTGCCGTCCGAGCTGTACACGCCGGACGTCGTCACCATCGGCATCGTGTCGGTGGTGCTGGCCTTTGCGGCCACGATCTACCCAAGCTGGGCCGCCTCGCGCGTGAAACCGGCAGAGGCGCTGCGCTATGAATAATGTGAAGAGTAATGAGATGAACGCTGCGATGAACGACGTGAATAAAACGAACGACGTACCCGTGCTGGCCTGCTGTGGCCTGGGCAAGACCTTCAACCAGGGCGACGCCATCGTGCGCGTCATCGACGGCATCGACTTTGCCGTGTATCGCGGCGAGCGCGTGGCGATTGTCGGCGCGTCCGGCTCGGGCAAGTCGACGCTGCTGCATTTGCTGGGCGGCCTGGATACGCCGAGCAGCGGTACGGTGAGCCTGCGCGGCGAGGATTTTGCGAGCCTGTCCGAATCGCGTCGCGGCGAACTGCGCAACACGGCGCTGGGCTTTGTCTACCAGTTCCACCACCTGCTGCCCGAATTCACGGCGCTCGACAACGTCATGATGCCGCTCCTGATCCGGCGCATGCCGCGCGCTGAGGCGTTGACGCTGGCGCAGGCCATCCTCGAGCGCGTGGGCCTGGGCAAACGCGTCATGCACCGCCCGGGTGAATTGTCCGGCGGCGAGCGCCAGCGGGTCGCGCTGGCGCGCGCACTGGTCACGCAACCGGCCTGCGTGCTGGCCGATGAACCGACCGGCAACCTCGATCACACGACCGCGCAGATCATCTTTGACCTGATGCTCGAACTCTCGCGCACCCTCGGCACCGCGTTCGTGATCGTCACGCACGACATGCAACTGGCGCGCCGCTGCGACCGCGTGCTGCGCATGACCGAGCACGGGCTGCAGGCTGCAGAGGGCTGACGCCATGTGGATCGATACGCACGTTCATCTCGACGCCCGCGAATACGGCGGCGATGGCGCCAGCGTGGCGCGCCGGGCCGAAGCGGCTGGCGTGTCGATGATCGTCATCATGGCGGTCGAGCGGGGCAATTTCGATACCGTCGCGGCCCTGGCTGCGGGCAGCCCGAACGCCTGCTACGCGCTGGGCATCCACCCGATGTGCGTGCCGCAGGCACACGACGACGACCTGGCGTACCTGCGCACGCGCGTCGAAGCGGCGATGGGCGATCCGCGCTTCGTGGGCATCGGTGAAATCGGCCTGGATTTCTTCATTCCCGAACTCACCACGCCCGAAATGCGCGAGAAGCAGGCGCGGTTCTTCCGCGAACAGCTGCGCATCGCGCGCGACTTCGGCTTGCCAGTGATGACGCATGTGCGCCGCTCGCAGGATCAGGTACTCAAGCACCTGCGCCAGATCCGCCCGCCGAGCGGCATCGCGCATGCCTTCAATGGCAGCTTCCAGCAGGCGCAGAATTTCATCGACCTGGGGCTGCACCTGGGCTTCGGCGGCAATCTGACTTTTACCCGCGCGCTGCAGATCCGGCGCCTTGCCACCGAGTTGCCGCTCGACTGGATCGTGCTGGAAACTGACTCACCCGACATCGCCCCCAGCTGGATTCATCCGGGCCGCAACAGCCCTGAAAATTTGCCGGGCATCGGCGCGGCGCTGGCTGAATTGCGCGGCGTGGAAACCGATGTGGTGCGCATCGCTGCCCATCGCGCCTCGCTGGCCGCGATCCCGCGCCTGGCCGGGCTGTGCGCTGCCGTCTAGCCAGGCGGTCCGCCAAAGTTCCCGCAACCGCGTCTGGCATTTCTGACACCTGACAAAACGCCATCAGTACGGCGTGCCAAGATGTGCTTCCCCGAGAAGCGCATTGGATGGACAGGAGATTCACGTGGACAACGCCAGCGAATTCCTGCGCATGCTGCAGAACGACCGTTCGCTATCGGGGGCGCACCGGCCCATCCGGCTGCGTCTCGGCCACACTGATCATCCACTTGCCACCATCCTGTTGCCGCAGCGTGTTACGGGCAGCGAAGCCATTTGCGGCGGCCTCGAGTACACCGTCACCTGCGTTGCATCCACCCCGCGCCTGCCGCTCAAGGCGTTGATCGCGCTGCCGGCCGAGATCGGGCTCGTCACCGATCGTGGCGGCTTGCGCGGCGTGTGCGGCATCGTGGCCGAAGCACGCGCCGGCGATTTTGACGGCGGCCTGGGCGTGTACCAGTTGGTGATCCGCGACGCGCTGGCGATCATGGAAAAGCGCATCAACAGCCGCGTGTTTCGCTACCAGAACGAACTCGAGATCGTGCAGGTGCTGTTCGACGAATGGCGCCTGTCGAACAGCGTGCTGGCCAGTGCCTTCGATTACGAACTCGATCCGCTGTTCGATCCGCGCCAGTTTCCGCCGCGCGAGCAGACCATGCAATACAACGAGTCGGACGCCGCCTTCGTGCGCCGCCTATTGCGCCGGCGTGGCGTGGCCTGGACCTTCCGCCCCGGCCAATCGCGCACCAGGGCGACGGCCAGCGAGCCTGACACATCGCCCGCCCACACGCTGGTGCTGTTCAACGATCCCAACACGCTGCCCCGCAACAGCGCCGGCGCCGTGCGCTACCACCAGGGTGGCGCCAGCGAAGAGCGCGACACGATTGTCTCGTGGTGCGCCGCGCGCCGCCTGCAGGCCGGCAGCACGACGCGGCACAGCTGGGATTATCGCAATCCGCTGGGCACCAGCTTCATGACGGCCACCGCGCGCGGTATGGCCGACCAGGGGCCCAGCGGCAATGGGCTTGCCGCCAGCCTGGACGACTATCAGGTCGAGATGCCCCATGCCGGCAACGATGTCGAAGACCACTGGCGCCTGGGCCAGCTGCGCATGAACCGGCACGAGCTCGACACCAAGTGCTTTCATGGCGCGGGCACTGTGCGCGACCTGCGCGCCGGCGAGTGGTTCACCCTTGGCGGCCATCCCGAGATCGACACACACCCGGCCGCCGAACGCGACTTCGTCATCACCGCATTGCAGGTCGAGGCCGAGAACAACCTGCCGGCTGACGTCGCGCAGCGCGTGCGGCGGCTGATGGGCACGGCGCTGTCCGGCGCCGATGGCGCGTTTGCCGCAGCGGCGTTGGCGTCCGTCGCCGGAGCTGCACCCGCATCTGCGTTTGCAACCGGCGCCATGCGCGTGAGCGTCACCTTCGACGCCGTGCGGCGCGGCATCCCGCTGGCGCCCGGTTTCGATCCACGCACCGACCTGCCGCATCCGCAGCTGCAAAGCGCCATCGTGACCGGTCCGCCTGGCGAAGAAGTCCATTGCGACGCGCTGGGCCGCGTCAAGATCCGCTTTCCCGGCATGCGTACGGACGACCATCGGCACGCACACGGGGCGGGGGCGTCGGGTACGCCGGCCGACTCGGCCTGGGTGCGCGTTGCATCCAACTGGGCCGGGGCTGGCGCGGGCAGCCAGCAGCAATCAGGCACGCTTGGCATGCCACGCGTGGGCACCGAGGTTCTGGTCGCGTTCATGGGCGGTGATCCTGACCGGCCCGTGATCCTGTCGCAGTTGTACAACGAGCGTTCGCAGCCGCCGGCGCTGAGCCGCGCGGGTGGCTTGCCGGGCAATCGCTACCTGGCCGGTATGCGCAGCCGCGAGATTGGCGGCGCGCGCGGCGGGCAGTTGCTATTCGACGACACACCGGGCCAGATCGGCGTGCAGCTGGCCAGCGATCACGCTGGTGCCGAACTCAATCTGGGCTGGCTGTCCGATCCGCGCTCGAATGGCACGGCCGGCGCGCGCGGTGAGGGCGCCGAACTGCGCAGCAGCAAGGCCGTTGCCGTGCGCGGCGGCGAAGGCATCCTGCTCAGTGCAGGTGGCAGTGACGCCGATGGTGACGCCCAGCTCGAGCGCGGCGCGCTGGTCGGCGTTGCCGAGGTGATGCACGGCGTGCTCGATGAACTGGGCCGGCTGGCGGGCGCGCACGGCGAAGAGCATGCGGCCAGCCCGCGCCTGGCCGAGCTCACCGAACGCCTGCGCCGCTGGCATGACGGTTCCAGCCTGGCCCCGGGTCTGGCGCAGGGCGGCGCCCCGATGGTGGCGGTGAGCGCGCCGGCCGGGGTGGTGGTGGCCAGCGACGACGCGATCGCGCTGGGCGCGCGGACCAAGATCGACATTGTCTCGACCGGCGACACCGAACTGGCGGCCGGACGCAGCTTGTTTTTGCGGGCGTCGCGCGCGCTCAGCATGTTCGCGTATGACCTCGGCATGAAGCTGATCGCGGCACGCGGCGACATCGTTGTCGAAACGCACAAGGGCGATATCGAGATCAAGTCATCCAACCGGATTCGCCTGATCGCGGCGGTCGGTATCGAACTGGAAGCGCCGTCCGTCAAGGTGGTGTCGCAGGGGACGCAAACCGACTGGCACGGCGGCGCGATCACGCACCAGAGCAGCGGCAACCACGTCATCAAGGCCGCCAGCGTCGACTACCTGACGGGCGGTGGCGGCATGCCGGCCGGCCTGCAGCTGCCGGCCACCGCCCTTGAAACCAATGAGCGTGTGGTGGTCGTCGACCGCCAGACCAATCTGCCGGCCAGGGGGCAGCGCTATATCGCGCAGCACGAGGACGGCACCAGCATCGAAGGCATCACCGACGATGAAGGCCGCACGGGCATCCTGCACAGCTACGCCATGGGCGACATCGAAATCCGCCTGCTGGCCGATGACCAGTCCAGTGATCTCACCCCGACCGGCACGGACAGAGCATGAGCGAGCCAACCCGGCCCATCCACCAGCCCACCGTCGAGCGCGACGGCAGCCTGGTAGCCCACACGGTCGCCACGCCAGTTGCATTCAAGGTGCGCGCCCGCGTGACGATCGGATCGCGCAAGGTCATTCCGGTCATTTTCGTGCCGGGCAGCATGGGCTCGAACCTGCGGGCGCGTGCCAATTTGAACAAGCGTGACGACGACGCGCTGCGCGCGGGCGAGCCCGCATGGCGGCCACCGAATCACCTCGCCGGCAAATACCGCGAGGCCGACGTATGGGAAACACGCGCGCCGGCACTGCGCCAGCGCATCCTCGATCCCGCCATCCTCGAGGTGGACCCTGACGGCGAACTCGACTTCCCGCTCTGCGGCCTGGAGCCTGACGTCATGCGCGAGCGGGGCTGGGGAGAAATCCACGCCGACTCGTACGGCGCGCTGCTGGTCGACCTGCAACGCAACCTGGACAAGACGTTCCAGCTCTCGCCCCAGGGCGCGCGCCTGGTGCGCCTGCACTGGAAGCGGGTGATGCAGTGCGACCCCGAACGCTGGGGCGTGCGGCAGGTCGAGCATGTCACCGAAGCGGAACTCGAACACTACGCCGGCTACCAGTATCCGGTCTATGCCTTCGGCTACAACTGGCTGGCGTCGTGCGATGTCGCGGCAAAAAGCCTGCGCACGCGGATCGACGGGATACGCGCCTTCTGGACCGAGCGCAAGCATGCATGCCGCCACGTGATCCTGGTGACCCACTCGATGGGCGGGCTGGTCGCGCGTGCCTGCGCGCGCCTGAGCGAGGGCGCTGGCGGCGCCTCGGACATCGCCGGCATCGTGCACGCCGTGATGCCGGCGCTGGGCGCGCCCGTGGCATACCGCCGTATGGCCTGCGGCACCGAGGCAGGCAATTTCACCAACGGGCCACTGGCCAATTTTGCCGCATCCGGGTTCGCCGATATCGCCGGTGACACGAGCGCCAAGACGATGCCGGTGATGGCGGTGGCGCCCGGCCTGCTGCAACTGCTGCCGAATCATCTTTATCCGGCGCCGTGGCTGGTGATCAAAACGTTGCGTGGCGTGAACGCGCACGAGGATCTGCGCGACATGGTGTCATTGCCGGCTGGCAATCCCTACGATATGTATCGGGACATGACGTCGTGGCACCGGATGATCGACCCGGCGTTGGCGGACCCGGCGCAGCGCTACGCCAAGCTGCATGGGGGGGCGGTCAAGAAAATTCTCGATGCAATCAACGAGGCGGAGCGCTTTCATCGCCAGGTTCTGGGCGTCGAAGGGAAGGGCGGCAAGAGCACGCCGTACTATCACCGCCACTCCTACGCTTTTTACGGCGCGGACAAAACGCTGAAAGCGTACGGCAAGATTCGCTGGGTGGCGCGCATGCCCTCGACGTCGCCAGGCGTGCTCACGACCGCCAACGTGCGGGCGGCAAAGCTGGTCGCCGATGGTGGGAAAGGCAGTGCCGACACGCGCGAGGTGGAAACCGCGAACGGTGTCCGGCTGCGCTTTGTCTTGTGGCCGCAGGACGAACAAGGCGATGAAACCGTGCCGCTGCAATCCGGCGCAGGGGCGGCAGCGCACGTGCGCGGCGCGTTCGCACCAACGGGTTTTCGGCACCAGGACAGTTTCCAGCACGAAGACATGCTGCTGCTGACGCGCCATCTCATCGTCAAGATCGTTCAGGAAGTCCGATGAAGCGGCTGAAGAGCCGCCATGTGCGTTGGGTCGGTATAGCGATGGCGTCAGCCCTGACGCTGGTGTCCTTTCTCGCGAACTCGTTCCAGACCGACGAGGATAGGCAAAAGGTGGCAAAGATGACCGGCACGATGAAGACCGTCTGCGTGGGGCGTTTCCTGATCGACCTTCCCGCCGAGGCGACAGTGCGTCTGCGACGTGGCTTCGTCGGCGGTTACGACGTTGCCAGCACCGACCGTGAAACGGACGACGACTTCACGGAACGTCTCGGTACGCTGGAAAACATGCTGCTCGACGGGAAAGAAGAGTACGGCAAGCTGGAGTTGGCAAAGGACTTGCTGTCTGCGACGGGGCAGGGCAAGGTGTTCGTGCACAACCGGCGACCGGCCCAGACCATCGAACGCGGTCACATCGTGGCCATTGAGGACGTGGACGTGCACGGCCTGCTGAGACTTCCGCACGTCAGCATCGACGCGCAGGCGCAGGGCATGGCGCCGGGCAGCGAGGCCGGACTGGCACGCGTGTTGCAGCGGTTTCGCGAACTGCAGCCCGGCGAGATTCCGCGCGAGCCGGGGTTTTGCCTTGACCACGCCATCGTGCTTGACCCGTATGACGACGCTGACACGGAAAGCGTCGTGCTGTTCGCCGGCCTGCCGGGCCATCCTGACGTGAATATCGTGCTCTCGTCGATGGCAGGGGTGACGCCCGCCCCGCGCCTGCTCGAACGGCATGCGATCACGGTCGACCGCCGTCCGCTGTTCATGCAGCTTGCGTTCTCTCATCTGCGTGAAGCGGCGCGCGCCATCAATGGCCTCGATGGCGATGAACTGGTCATGCGGGTGCGCGAACCCAATTTCACGACCGGCTATTCGTTTCAGTGGGAAATGCCCGGGCACCAGGCGGATGTCACCACGCCGTTCCTGACACTCGAACTGGCGGCCGGCACCAATCCGGCGGGTGGCGGCAAGCCGGTGCAGTCGACGTTGTCCGAGGGGGCGCTGATCGATCTGTGGGACCGGATCGCCGGCAGTCTGCGGCTGAGGCCAACCGCACCCCAGGCGCCACCGGCTGTCGAAGCGCCGTCCATTGCGCTGGGCGCCATTGCGCTCGCCGGTGACAGCTGTCCGCACACAGGTTGGTGGCAATGTACTGAGGTCAATGCCCGCGTGCGCGTCTACAACGGGCAACGCCAGTTCTTCGCCGCAGGCAAGCGCATGCCGCAAGCGCTGCTGCTGCCGCCGCCAACCATGTGGCAGCGGGTCAGGGGTTTGCAGCCCAGCTATGAAAGCCGAAGCCCGACCCGCTGGCGCCTGGCGGACAAGCGCCACTATCCCCGTGCGCCGGTTCAGACAATGCCAGCGCCTGCTGAGACCGGGTTAGCCATCCCGGGTCATGCAAGCAGGCGCGCCCCCGTCCTTGCGCCTGACCTTGCCCCCGTCATTGCGCCTGATCTTGCGTCCGGTCTTGCACGCGACCCGGGCCCCGCGCCACACGACGACGCCCTGATCGGCAGCGTCGCGCAGAGCAGTGCAGCCTGTCCGGCCAGCGGATGGTGGCGCTGTGACAACGACGAGGCGCTCGATGGCACGCGCTGGTTTGCTGCCGGCAGCCAGCTGCCACGTGCATCGTTCGCACAACGCGTCCGCCGGCACAGCAGCTGGACACTGGTGCGGCTTGCAAGCGAGCCTTGAGTGCATCGATCCGATCCGGACAGCCGCTTGACGCGAACACACGAAGGAGATGTCATGGACGGACCGGTGACGCGCCAGAAAGACTGGATGGTCCGCCCGACCGCAGTGGCGACGGGTAGGTGCTTCGTCGCTGCAATGCCTATCTGCCACAAATTGGGCGTCAGCCGCCCGGCCGCCTGACCGACATTCGTTCACCAACCCATGCGCAGCGCCATCCTTGCCTTCACCGCAGGCGCTGCCTGGCTCCAGACCCGGCCCGCATTGCCGGAACCAACCAGCCTCGCAGCCTGCGTGGCCACGGCCATCGTCGTTTGCGTGATCCTGCGCGGCTTGCCCCGCAAGCTGATTGCCGGCGTCCTGCTCGGCGCCTGCTGGGCAGCGCTCCTTGCCCACAGTGCGCTGAGCGACGCGTTGCCGCTTGCAGACGAAGGCCGCGAAATCGCCGTGACTGGCGCCGTCGCCAGCCTGCCGCACCGCTTCGACGGCGGCGTGCGCTTTCAGTTCAACGTCGCGCACGTCGACACGCCCGGCGCCATCGTGCCAACCAACATCATCCTGTCCTGGTACAGCGCCAGCGCCGCCGATCCGGCGTTCGTACGGCCGGGCGAACGCTGGCGCCTTGTCGTGCGCCTGCAGCGCCCGCACGGCAACGCCAACCCGGACGGCTTCGATTACGAAGCGTGGTTGCTGGAACAGGGCGTGCGCGCGACGGGTTACGTCCGCCCGGCCGGCGCGCGCAATGCACGCCTGGCGGCATGGACACCGAACGCCGGCTACGCCGTGGAGCGGGCACGGGGCTGGCTGCGTGGCCGTATCCTGGCGGTCCTGGACGGCAAGCCGTATGCGGGCGTCATCGTCGCGCTGGTGATCGGTGACCAGCGCGGCATCGACCAGGGGTCGTGGGATGTATTCAACCGCACCGGCATCAGTCACCTGGTCTCGATCTCCGGCCTGCACATCACGATGCTGGCGGGCCTGGGCGCATGGGCGGTGTCGTGGTTGTGGCGCCGCTCACTGTTCACCGGTGCGAACCTGCCATTGCGCTTGCCGGCCCAGAAGGCGGCCGCACTGGCGGGCGCCCTGGTGGCGCTGCTGTACGTGCTGCTGGCAGGCTTCGGCGTGCCCGCCCAGCGCACCTTCTACATGCTGGCGGTCGTCGCGCTGGCGCTGTGGTGCGGGCGGATCACCTTGATGTCGCATGTGCTGTGTCTCGCGCTCGGCGTGGCCGTGCTGCGCGATCCGTGGGCGATGCTGTGGCCGGGTTTCTGGCTGTCGTTCGGGGCGGTGGCGGCAATCCTGTACGCGTGCAGTGGCCGCCTGGGTGTGCCCACGCGCGGCTGGCGCGCCGGTCTCGTGGTGGCGGCGCGCACCCAGTGGGCCGTCACGCTCGGACTGGCGCCGCTCACGCTGCTGCTGTTCGGGCAGGTGTCGCTGGTCAGCCCCCTTGCCAATGCGGTGGCGATTCCCGTCATCAGCCTGTTCGTCACGCCGCTGGCGCTGGCCGGCAGCGTGCTGCCGTCGCCGCTGGCCGATCTGGTGCTGGGCAGCGCGCACCTGGCGATCGTCGTCCTCGTGTGGCCCCTGACGTGGTTGGCCGCGCCCGCGCTGGCCGTGTGGACTGCGCCCGCGCCAACACCGTGGATCCTCGTGCTGGCCCTGGCCGGTACCGCATGGATGCTGGCGCCGCGCGGCTGGCCGCAGCGCTGGGCGGGTTTGGCCGCGTGGACGCCGCTGCTGACCCAGATTCCGGCCGCGCCCGCGGCAGGGCGGTTCGACATCACGGCGTTCGATGTCGGCCAGGGCATGGCGCTGCTGGTCGAAACGCAGCACCATCGCCTGCTGTACGATACCGGCCCGTTGTACGCACCCGGCGCGAGCGGCGCCACACGCGTGATCCTGCCGTACCTGCGCGGCCGGGGCATCGGCCGGCTCGATGCGCTGGTGATTTCGCACAGCGACCTCGATCACATCGGCGGCGCCGAGGCAGTGTTGCAGACGGTGCGGGTAGGGCAGTTGATCTCGTCACTGCCCGATGGCCACCGGCTTCTGGGCAAGGCCACGCGCCCGGCCCGCTGCAGCGCCGGCCAGTCCTGGCACTGGGACGGCGTGCGCTTCGAGATGCTTGCGCCCGATAACGCCAGCTACGCCAACCCTCGCCTGAAAAGCAATGCGCGCAGCTGCGTGCTGCGCATCAGCGCCGGCGGCAAGGCGATCCTGCTGGCTGGCGATATCGAGGCGGCGCAGGAAGCCGCGCTGCTGGACCTTGACGCCGACCGTCTGCGCGCCGACGTGCTGCTCGCGCCGCACCACGGCAGCGGTACCTCGTCGAGCGCGGCGTTTCTGCAGGCGGTCGCGCCGACAGTCGGGATTTTTCAGGTAGGCCATCGCAATCGGTATCGCCACCCGCAAAAACTGGTCTATGCGCGCTATGGCGCCATGGGCATCGAGCGCATTCGCACCGATGAGCGCGGCGCCGTCACGCTGGCGTTCGGGCCCGGTCTGGATGTGACGACTTACCGCGCAACCCACGCCCGCTATTGGTACGGACGCTGAGCGGCAGACGTCATCGTCCGGCCGCAGGCAGTGTGATGGTCACCTGCAGTCCCCCGCCATCGCGATTGGCTACTACGATCTCGCCGTCATGCGCTTGCACGACGCGCTGCGCAATCGCCAGTCCAAGCCCGTGTCCGTCGACACCAGTGCGCGACGCGCCGGAGCGGAAGAACGGCTGGAAAATCGCCGCAAGATCCTCTGGCGCGATGCCCGGCCCCCGGTCGCACACGTCGACCCGT